>Ga0256407_10000240_pt1 | contig 137665 bp, 120 predicted proteins | sample RumenRJG_04DNA_FD_193489 | JGI IMG/M metagenome (GOLD analysis project Ga0256407, IMG submission 193489) | Bovine rumen microbial communities from Lethbridge, Alberta, Canada - RJG_04 | ecosystem: Host-associated > Mammals > Digestive system > Stomach > Rumen | place: Canada: Alberta... | reverse complement strand
CGGATGTTCCCTTGAAAGAGGAGGCGAAGCCTCCGATTTCTTTGGTAGTGGTGCTGGGATTGAGGGGTAAATCGCCCAGGTAATGCAAGCTTGACAAATGCGAAGCGCCAGGCGTTGGAGGTGCCTCGACAAATTCAGATTTATGAGCTCAACAAAAGAAAAAGCTCCGCTTCTGCGGAGCTTTTTGTGTTGGTGGATTTGCCCGGTGTTTATGCGTTCGCTCAGTTTGCGAATTCGCCTTCCAGGGCGTCGAGGGTGCAGGAGCCCGCGATGGACTTGCGGATCTCGGCGCGCAGCGGCAGGACGGAAGCCGGGGAGACCGACAGTTCGTCGATGCCGATGGCAAGGAAGGTCGGGAGGAGTTCGGTGTCTGCGCCGAGTTCGCCGCAGATGCCGATCCAGATGCCCTCGGCGTGGGCCGCGTCGGCAGCCTGCTTCAGTGCGCGCAGGACGGCCGGATGGTGCGGGTCGAAGAACTTGCCGAGGTCGTTGGCCTGACGGTCGCAGGCCAGGGTGTACTGGGTGAGGTCGTTGGTGCCGACGGAGAAGAAGTCGACTTCCTTCGCGAGGTCTCTCGCCATGAAGACAGAGGCCGGGGTCTCGATCATGATGCCGAGCTCGGTGTCCGCATTGTAGGGGATGCCTTCCTCGTCGAGTTCTTTCATGACGGCGGCGCAGGCTCTCTTACATTCTTTGACTTCCCAGACGGAGGTGATCATCGGGAACATGATGGCGACCTTACCGTAAGCGGATGCACGGTACAGAGCGCGAAGCTGGGTCCGGAAGACTTCCGGACGGTTGAGGCAGATACGGATGGCGCGAACACCGAGGGCCGGGTTCTCTTCCTTCTGCATGTTGAAGTAGTCGACCTGCTTGTCGGCGCCGATGTCGAGGGTCCGGATGATGACGCGGGCGCCGTCCATGGCCTCGGCCACGGCCTTGTAGGCTTCGAACTGTGCGTCTTCGGTCGGATAATCGTCAGCGGCGAGGTACAGGAACTCGGAACGGAAGAGGCCGATGCCACGGCCGTCGTTGGTCTTGACGGCGGAGACGTCTTCCGGAGAACCGATGTTGCAGTACAGCTTGATCTTCTTGCCGTCGAGGGTGACGTCTTCCTGGCCGATCATGGTCTGCATGAGCTCTTTGAGTTCCGCCTGCTTCTTGGCCTTCATCTCGAGGCCTTTCAGGGTGATCTCGTCGGGGTCGAGGACGATCTGTCCGGTCTCGGCGTCGATCCAGCCTGTACGGCCGTTGTACTCGTCGGTCAGTGCATCGCCCAGGCCGCAGATGGCGGGGATGCCCATGGTGCGGGCGAGGATGGCGGTGTGGGAGGTGCCGGAGCCGCCCTGGAGCGCGAAGCCGAGGATCTTCGACTTGTCGAGCTGGAGGGTCTCGGAGGGGGCGAGGTCGTCTGCGCAGAGGATGACGGGGACGTCGGAGTCGATGCCGCCGTCCACAACGCCCATCAGGTTGTTGAGGAGTCTCTGGGTGATGTCCTTGATGTCCGCGGCGCGGGCGCTCATGTAAGCGTCGTCCATGGCGGCGAACATGGCGGCGAAGGTGTCGCCGGCGGTGCGGACCGCGTATTCGGCGTTGCACTGCTCGGACTCGAGGCAGTCGTTGATGCCTACGACATAGTCGTCATCGTCGAGGAACATGGCGTGGGTCTCGAAGACGAACGCGGCGTCGTCGCCGGCTTCCGCACGGCACTTTTCCGCAAGTTCCATCAGCTGAGCGGCGGATTTCTCTTTCGCTTCGGCGATGCGCGCCTTCTCGGCTTCAACGTCCTTGCCGGTTTCTTTTACGATGGTGGTGTCGGGTTTCTGCAGGAAGTAGAGCGGGCCGTCCGCAATGCCTTTGGAAACGCCTTTTCCCTGTAATAAAATCATAGGGTTGTCTCCTTTTCTGGGGCGATTTACAGATTCTCTTTCATGAATGCTTCAAGAGCAGCAAGAGCCGCGTCTTCGTCGCCGCCTTCGACGCCGATGGTGACTTCGTCACCGGCTTTGACGCCGAGGTTCATGAGCTTCATGAGCTGGGTGGCTTTGACGGTCTGGTCGCCCTTGGTCAGGGTGACGGTGGAGTCAGCAAAGGATTTGGCAAGCTGCGCCAGCATGCCGGCCGGACGGGCGTGGATGCCGATGGGGTCCGTGATCGCATAAGTGAACTGTTTCATGTTGAATTCCTCCTAAGAATCAATTTATTGCATTTCTATTATACACGTTTTTACGCCATGGCGGGAGCTTCGGCGGGGGCAGCGACAGCGTCGCCTTCCTGCTCGGCTTCCGGATGGATCTCGACGGAGTCATAGTCGTCCGCGTTGGTGAGGAGAACGACGACCATATCCGGATGGCCGGCGGCTGCGATCTTCGCGCGGTCGAACTTCATGAGGGGCTGGCCGGCCTTGACTTCGTCGCCGGTCTTGACGAGGCACTCGAAGCCGTCACCGTTCATTTCGACGGTGTCGACGCCGACGTGGATGAGCAGTTCCATGTCGCCGGCACCGGTGATGCCGATGGCGTGCTTGGAGTCTGCAACGGAAGAGATGGTGCCGTCATACGGAGCGAAGACGGTCTCGCCGACGGGGTTGATGCCGACGCCGGTGCCGAGGATGCCGGACGCGAAGGTCGGATCGGGGATCTCGGTGTAGGGGACCGCGTTGCCCTTGACGGGAGCGTTGATGTCGCCCGCTTCACAGGTGATGACGGGAAGCTCGGTCTGAGGAGCCTGAGCGGCCATCTCGTCGAGCGCTTTCTGCTCTTTCTTGGAGACAGCGTCTTCTTTCCAGACAACGGTGGTCAGGGCGAAGGCAACGCCGGCGGCGATGAGCAGTTCAATGGTGTAAACCAGCGGATGGTTGATGGTCAGGAAGCCCGGGATACCGGTGACACCGTAAGCGGTGGCGCCGAGGGTATTGCCGGTGAGGGTGCCGTAGATGGATGCGAAGAACGCACCGACGGCGCCGCCGATCATACCGCAGACGAAGGGTTTCATGAAGCGGAAGTTGATACCGAAGATGGCCGGCTCGGTGATGCCGAGAGACGCGGAAAGGGATGCCGGGAAAGCGACCGCACGGGTCTTCTGCTTCTTGGTCTTGACCGCGACTGCAAGACAGGCGCCGAACTGCGCGAAGTTGGCAGCGGAGGCGACGGGCATCCAGATGTTGAGGCCTGTCTCACCAAGCATACCGGCTTCGATGATGTTGTACATATGGTGGAGACCAAAGACGACGGTGACGGGGTAGATGGCACCCATGAGGAATGCGCCGACGCCGTAGCCGACGGTGATGAGCCACTTCGCAAAAGCGAGGATCCAGGTTTCAACGAGGGCGAAGACCGGGCCGATGACGGTCATGGTCAGGAACGCCGTGCAGAGGACCGTGGTCAGCGGGACCACGAAGAGGTCGAAGGTCTCAGGTACGTGTTTGTGCAGCCATTTCTCGATCTGTGACATGATCCAGACCGCGATGATGACGGGGATGACGTGGCCCTGATAGCCGTGGGCCGGGACAGAGAAGACGTTCCAGCCGAAGATCTTCAGATTGCCGAAGAGCAGCCAGGTGTCATAGCCGTCTGCGATGTTCCACGCGTTGACGAGGCTGGGGTGGATCATGAGCATACCGATGACGGCGCCCAGGAACAGGTTTCCGCCGAAGACGCGGGCCGCGGAAATGGCGACGAGCGCGGGCAGGAAGGTGAATGCGGTGTTGGATACGGTGTCCAGGAACTGGAACCAGGCGGAACCGTTGAACGCGGGGACGGCTTTGCCGAGGAACTCGACAAGACCCATCATAAGACCGGAAGCAACGATGGCGGGAAGGATGGGGACGAATACGTCGCCGAGGGATTTCAGCATCTTCTTCCAGACAGGCATCTTGGAAGCGGCTGCTGCCTTGACATCTTCCTTGGTTGCGGCGGACGCGCCGGTGACCGAAAGGAATTCATCGTACACTTTGTTGACGGTGCCGGTGCCGATGATGAGCTGAAGCTGTCCATTGGACTCAAACAGTCCCTGGACACCTTCTACTTCTTCCAACTTCTCGGTCTGGACTTTGTCGTTGTCGGCAATGACCAGGCGAAGCCGGGTAGCACAGTGTGCCGCGGATACTACGTTTTCGCCGCCGCCGATGAGGGCCGCGATCTCCTCCGCACACTTTCTGTAGTCGAGAGCCATGTAAACATCTCCTTCTTTTCTCTCAAAACTTTTAGAACATTGATTTTTGAAACCGATTTCAATGTTCCCTATTACATTTTAACTATACCCCTTGGAATGTGCCTTTGTAAAGGCAACACAATCCATAAGGATCAAGCCCGTAATTTGGCTAAATCGCCCATTGAAAAGTGCGCTCTCGCGTGCTTTCTATGGCGATTTATGGACGAAACTCCAGTGAATTCGTTTTCAAACAGAACCCCGTTCCATAATGCGGTAGCCGAGCATGATCTGTCTCGTGTAGGACGGTTCGGACCCCTTCTCGAGGATATCGAGAAGGATGGACGCGGCGTCTCTGCCGCACTGGGTCTGGTACAGCTCCGCGGTGGTCAGCTGCGGGGACGACACCTGGTTCGCCCAGTCGTTGCCGAAGGCGACGACCGAGACGTCCTCCGGGATGCGCCGTCCGGATTCCTTCAGCGCCATCATCGCGCCCTGGCCCATGGAGTCCGTCGCGCAGAAGACGCCGTCGAGGTCCGGGTGGTCCGCGAGGAGCTGCTGCATCGCCTCATAGCCGCTCTCCATGTGGAAGTCCGAGATGACGGTGGGCGGGGCCGGGGTGAAGCCCGCTTCCCAGAGCGCCGCCTTGACGCCCTCGATGCGGCCCACGCCGACCGCCGGGTCCGTCTTCGGCGCCGAGACACAGCCGATGCGGGTGCGCCCCTTCTTCAGGAGCAGTTTCGTGAGGTCCTTCGCCGCGTTGAAGTCGTCGTGGTAGACACAGTTGCAGTCCTTGAAGTGCTGACCGGTGACGACGAGGGGGATGTCGCAGTTTTTGTAGGTCCCGTTGCGCACGTCCGCGTCGTTCGCCGCCATGACGATGGCGCCGGCCATGTGGTACGCCTGCATCCAGTCGAGGTACCGCCCGACGGAGTCCGGCGCGTGTTCGAGGCTGCCGAGGACCGTCATGTAGCCGGCCTCGGCGAGCACTTCGTGGGCGCCTTCCACCACCTGGGAGACGGACTTTGAGTGGATCTTCGGCACGAGGATGCCGACCTGCCGCACCCTGCCGGTCCGCAGGTCGTGGGCCACCTGGTTCGGGACGTAGCCCGTATCCTTGATGACCTTGTCGATCGCTTCATACTTCGCGGCGCTGAGGGAGCCTCCGTTCAGGTAACGGCTGACCGCTGACGGGGAGACGCCGGCCAGTTCCGCAATCTCTCGTAGTGTCATGTTCATTCTCCTTTAAAAGGAACATTTAATACGTTTTCAGGAGCCACCGGAAGCCGCAGCCGCGCAGAGTCAGTACGTCGGCTTTCACTTCATCGCCGGTGAGGAGGTCCTTGTACACTTCGCCCTCCGGCAGGTACGCGGTCTGGGGGTCCTGGTCGAAGTTGAAGAGCGCGAGGAGCTTCTCTTTGCCGTGGAACCGCCCGACGCCGAGGATGTGGTCGTTGTTCGGCTCCAGCGTCCAGACGTCCGCGTCGGCATCGAAGACCTCGTGGTCCGCCCGAATGAGTTCGAGGGTCCGCAGCCGCTCGTAGACCTGCCCCTCCGGGGTGGTGGTATCGTGGCGATTCACGGCCTTCCCCCAGTCGAAATTGCCCCGGTGAAGGTACCGGGAGTCGTCCGCCTTCAGGGGGTCATCATGGTAGGACCAGTCGTTGGTCTGAGCCAGTTCATCGCCCGAGTACAGCACCGGGATACCGCTCTGGGTCAGCAGGAAGGCGTGAAGGGACTCGATGGCGCCCACCACGTGGGAGACCCACGCTTCTTCGCCGCTTTCCAGGGCCGGCTCGAGGCCGAGGAGGGAAGCGGTGGTGCCACAGAGGCGTGCATCGCCCAGTTTGGGGTCGTCGTTGTAGAGCTCGCCTCTTGCGTTGCTCCCGGGCCAGATGCCCCGGAAGTAGTCGTTGAGGTACTTCTTGTGAGACACTTCGGTCATGCCGAACTTCCCGAGGAAGTCGAAGTCGAGGCCCCAGCCGATGTCATCGTGGCACCGGAGGTAATTTAAGAAGGTGTACTGGTTCGGGAGTTCGAAGACCGTCTCCAGCTGGTGGCGGAGGAGTCGGACGTCCCGGGTGGCGACCGTGTGCCAGGTGCTGGCCATGGTGGTCACGTTGTAGAGCATCTGGCATTCCGGTTTCTCCACGGTGCCGAAGTAGGGGACCACCTTGGAGGGCTCCATGACGACTTCGCCGAGGAGCAGGGTGCCGGGGCAGACGATGTCCGCCGCGAGGTGCATGAGGCGCACCAGTTTGTGGACTTCCGGCAGGTTCCGGGAGCGGGTGCCCAGCTCTTTCCAGATGTAGGGGACCGCGTCGAGACGGATGACGTCCACGCCCCGGTTGCAGAGGAAGAGCATGTTGTCCGTCATGTCGTTCAGGACGATCGGGTTCTTGTAGTTGAGGTCCCACTGGTAGGGGTAGAAGGTGGTCATGACCACCTTGCCCGCCTCCTCGCACCAGGTGAAATTGCCGGGCGCGGTCTGAGGGAAGACTTCAGGGACCGTCTTTTCATATTCGTTCGGGATGTCCCAGTTGTCGTAGAAGAAATACCGGGACTGGGCGAGGGGGTCTCCGGCGCGGGCGGCTTTCGCCCAGGCGTGGTCCTCGCTCGTGTGGTTCATGACGAAGTCGAGGCAGAGGGACATGCCGTTCTTCCGGCAGTCGTCGGCCAGGGCTTCAAGGTCTTTCATGGTGCCGAGCTTCGGGTCCACGTTGCAGAAGTCCGAGACCGCATAGCCGCCGTCGCTCCTGCCTTCCGGGCTCTCGAGGATGGGCATGAGGTGCAGGTAGTTGATGCCCGACTCTTTGAGGTAGTCGAGGTGTTCCCGGACGCCCTTCAGCGTGCCGTTCCACTCGGGGCCCGTGCGGCCGAAGGCCTGGACGTACATCAGCATGCCGAGGAGGTCCCGGCGCTTGTACCAGTCCGGCTCCTTCCGTCGCTGTTCGTCGAGTTTCTTGAGCGCCGGCTTCCGGTGGTCGAAGTTGTCCTTCAGCATGGTGAGGAAGTAGTCGTAGGCTTCCTCGTCGTGGTAAAGCTCCATGTAGAGCGCTTTCATCTCTTCTTCCGCGGCGGCCAGGCGCTCCTGGAAGATGAGGTCGTTTTTCTTGCTCATAAAGTTCTCTTTCTCACTCTCTCGTGTTCTTGCTCTTGCGGTTGCGCTTTGCAGGTTTGCTCTGCCGCATTCTTTACAGCGCCGCCTCGACTTCTTCGAGCGTCGGCATGGCCGGGATGGCGCCGGGTTTGCTGGTGGTCAGAGACGCGGCCCGGTTCGCGAAGGTCAGGTCCGCTTCGAGTTCGGCGGCGGTGAAGCCGGCAAGGCCGTTCTCCCGCTTGCAGAGTTTCGACAGGAAGGCGCCGAAGAAGGTGTCGCCCGCGCCGTTGGTGTCGGCGACCTGGACCTGGAAGCCGGGGACCGTGCCGGTGAGGACTTCACCGCCGTCCTTCGGTGCGTAGCGGTAGTAGACGCCGTCCGGGCCGAGGGTGACGAGCACCAGCCGGATGCCCTTTGCGGTCAGCGCTTCCGCCGCCGCCTCCGGAGCTTTGAAGCCGGAGAGCAGAGTGGTCTCCTCGTCGGAGATCTTCAGCACGTCGACCATGCCGAGGGGCTCGCGCATCCAGCGGACCGCGTCCTCTTCGGACAGCCACAGGGCCGGCCGGTAGTTCGGGTCGTAGGTGATGATGGCGCCGGCGGCTTTTGCGTCCTTCGCCGCTTCGAGGGTGGCGGTCCGGGACGGGTCGTCGGTCAGACTGACGCTGCCAAAGTGCAGGATGGGAGCATTCGCGATGAGCTCCTCCGGAATAGCGGACCGTTCGAGACAGATGTCCGCGCCGGGCCGGCGGTAGAAGGAGAAGCTGCGCTCGCCGCTGTCGTCGACTGTGACGACCGCCAGGGTGGTCGGGATGGTCTCGTGGACGACGAGGCCGGAGGTGTCGACGTTGTCGTTCTCGAGGGTGCTCCGCAGCAGGCCGCCGAAGGCGTCGTCGCCGATGCAGCCGACGAAGGCGGTCTTCGTCCCGAGACGGGACGCGGCCACCGCCACGTTGGCGGGCGCGCCGCCGGGGTTGGCGGCCAGGGTCGGGACGCCTCTCTTGTCGACGCCGGTCTGGGTGAGGTCGATGAGTACTTCTCCGACCGTAACGATGTCAATGGTTCTTTCAGTGTTAGACATGGTTCGCTCTCTTTCTGGCAGCCGCGCTGTCCGCTCCGCCGTACAGATTTTTGCAATCGATTTCATTACTATTCCAATATAAGAGTTTCGGGGGCAAATCGCAATGAGAAACCCCTCGGCGAAACACCCAAAAAAATCGATGTCTCGCTGTGCAAAATGCCGAGCAAAATGAAAAAAGCCAGCCGTGTGACGGCTGGCTCTCAGTAAACATGTTTACTATATACTAATTATAATTGGTCGGTACGTCGCCTCAGTCGGCGAAGTCCATGAGTTTGATCTGCTTCTGGACTTCCTCGGTGACGATTTCGTAGATGCGCTTGCCGTAGTGGATGTACTTCTCCTCGCCCTCGTGGCGGCAGTGCTCCGCGAATGCCTTGCCGATCTCCTCCGCGACGTCGTCTCCGCCCTTGCGGATGGTGAGGTAATAGAAGGAGTAGGCGGGGCTCTCCATGATCTTGTCGTAGACCGGCGAGGCGGTCTTGGCGAGCAGACGGTGCAGCTCCGAGATGGCGACGGCGGAAAGCTGGGTGGACGGCAGGTACATGTTCAGGGCCGCCTCGGTGGCAAACATGGCGAGAACACCGGCTTTGACCGGCATTTTGCCCTCTTTGAACGCGGGGTCGATGTCCTTTTCGTGTTCGGAATCTTCCTTCACGAGTTCATAGAGCTTCCGGCCCATCTGGCGGGCTTTGTCGAAATTTCCGTTGTGACGGTGGTGGTCCAGCGCTTCGATCTGACGGAGGAAGTCTTCGTCGTGGTCGGTATCGGAACCGCCGAAGATCTTGATATCGCTGTCTTCCTGATAGGTCATGTACGTGGTTCTCCTTATTCTTCGCCGGCGGCTGCCTTGGCGGCTTCTGCCTCAGCCTTGCGGCGGGCTCTGCGCTGTCTGGCCTGGAAGGTCTTGAGCGCGGCGAGGTTCTCGTCGGGCGTGCTGTAGGACGCGATGGTGTGGGCGGCTCTGCTGTAAAGGCCGTGGAAGTCGGAACCTCCGGTCATGAGCAGGTTGTTCTTCTTGGCGTAGTCATGGAACGCCTGGGTCTGTTCCTCGGTGTTCTCCGGGGTCCAGACTTCGATGCCATCGAGGCCCATCTCGACGAGTTCGTCGAGGACCTGAAGGACGCCGGACCGGCCGGGATGCGCGACAATGGCGACGCCGCCCGCTTCGTGGATGGCATCGATGACCTCTTTCGGCTCCGGATACTTCGGCTGGACGAGGATGTTGTTCTCGCTCTTCGGGTCGAAGAGTTCGTCGTGTAAATCGCCATAGAAGTCCGTGGTGTAGCCGCATTCCATGAGGGCGTGCATAATGTGCTGTTTGTAAATGTTGGTCGAACCGGAGGCGCATTTCAGGACCAGCTCGGAAGAGATGGGGTAGCGCTGAGAAGCTTTGACGACCATGAGCTGGGAAGCTTTCCGACGCGCCAGGGAATTCTTCCGGCAGAGGCCTTCGAGACGGTTCGGGTTCTCTGCAAGGTAGCAGAGGATCGATATGTTCATGTTGTGTTCGGGGTCGTAGGACGAGAGTTCGACACCCGGAATGACATCGACGCCGTGGCGTTTGCCGATGATCTTTCCGCGCACTGTGCCGGCCTGACAGTCGTGGTCAGTGATGGCGATGGTGTCGATCCCGCTGCGGCTCGCGAGCAGGATGAGGTCTTCAATGCCCAGGGACCCGTCCGACAGGCGGGTGTGGCAATGTAAATCTGCTGGCATATTTACCTCCAAATGTTTTCAAGTAGCTTAAACCGCGTACCAGCGGCATTTTCAATCCTATTCAGCAGTTATCATTATAATACAAAAAGTTGCCTTTTACAAGAAAGTTACGTGTAAAATCTTGATTTTTGCAATATGGTGTGCTATATTATTATATTTGTCAAGATTCTGTAGCAGAATTCACTAAAGAAAACGGGCGATGTAAAAACTTTTTTGTCACATTTCACAAACAGGTCCGAACGACTGGTTTGAAAACGGTTTCAAGTTTTTTTAAGAAAAGTCGATGTTGAAACAAGAAAAGGTCCACACCTTATGGTGTGGACCTTTTCTTATGTCGGCGTCGCCCTATTTTCCCAGGGGGCTGCCCCCCAAGTATTTTCGGCACTGATGAGCTTAACTGCCGTGTTCGGGATGGGAACGGGTGGACCCTCATCGCTATAGACACCGACTGGTGTGTTCCTTGCGGAACGCTGTATAGTATAACAGACGAGTTTACACAATGCAAGCACTTTTTTTATTTTTTTTGAAAGCCCGGTTCTCCTGTCGTTTTATGCTATAATCGTTGGGACATCATCTCTCCAGAAGGAGGTTTCTATAATGAAAACCGTAAAGAAAGCGACCATTGGTCTGATCGTTGTGTCCTCTGTGCTCGGCGCGGCTGCGGCGGCGTTCGTCATCGGGGCGTCCATCTGGGCGAACAAGCCCCGCGGGGTACGCATCCCCCTCGACGAGGAGTAAGGAGCAGGAGCGGTACATCGCCAACGCGGAACAGAAAAGAGAATAACACATTCGAAGCCCTCTCGGGTACTGTGAACCACAGTCTCCGAGGGGGCTTTTTTGCGTCTTCCGGAGTTGTTATACAGCGTTATTATTCACGGCCGATACGAATGTTTATTATATGCAATTACGCAATTGCGAAGGCCATTACGACCGTTCGACCGGCGAAACCGACCGCTCGCAAAATAATGCTTGTGTTGCACTTTTTCCCGTGCCAAAGTGTGGGGAGAAACGGCAGAAAGCGGGGTGGCGGACATGAGCATCCGGGTCGGGGTCACCGACGGGAACCAGGAATTCTTCGAACGGTTCCACACGGCGATGAAGGAGCAGTACAAGGACGAGATCGAAGTCTACCTGTTCCCGACGTTGTCAAAAGCATTGAAGGCGGTGGACCGGTTCCGGGTCAGAGTCGTCCTCCTCGAGCCGGATAGGCTGTCCCCCTCGGACCTTCCCGCGGAGGGTCTTCCGAAGACCGCATACTTCGCCCGCCTCGCGGACCGGAAGCAGACCGAGAAGGACTGGCAGAACCGGCCGGAGTCGATCGGGGAGGACCCCTTCGAGGCCATCCCCATCCTCTGTCGTTTCCGCAGTGTGGCGGAATGGCACGACCTCATCGTCAAGGAGGCGTCCGAGCTTCCGGGCTTCGAAGACAAGGCCATAGTGCAAAGCGCGGGGGGCGCCCAGCCCGGGAAGAAGTCGGACTGCCGGGTCGTGCTGTTCACGTCCGCCGCGGGCGGAACAGGTACGTCCACCGCGGCCAGGGGTTTTGTGGAGTGTTGTCAGCGCCACAACCGGCATGTGCTGTTCCTGGACCTCCAGACGTTCCCGGACCAGCCCGCCTCAACGGAGGACGGGCTCTACACCCTCGAAGACGTGCTCCTCTCCATCCGCGGGCGCCGGTACGCGCCGGACGCTGTGCTGGAACGGACGCTGAAGTCCGATGAGGAGGGACTCATGACCATTCCGCCGCCGCGGAACCCGGCCGTCCTCTTCGACATGACCGGCGAGGAGATCGTCACTATCGTGGACCTCATCAAAGAGAGCCACAAGTGCAGCATCATCGTCCTGGACCTGAGCTTCGATGCCACGGAGCGAATCGTCCTGCCGCTGCTGGCGGCGGACTGCGCGGTGGTCGTGAGCAACGGGTCGTGGATCGCCAACCGGAAAACGGCCCAGCTGGCGGACGTGCTGCCGGCCCTCTGCACCGAGGACCCCATCGAACTCTACGAAAAGATCTGCCTGTTATACAACCGCTTCCGGCGGGGCAAAAGCGAAGTGCTGCAGAGCGAACTCTTCGTGAAACTGGGCGGCATCGGCGAACTGAGCGTGCCGGACCCCGAAGACCTCATCGCGGAGCTGGCGGTCGCCCCGGCCATGGAGCGGCTCTACAGGCGGCTCACGAAACAGGGAGGCTGACATGGAACAGACCTTTCAGGAGCAGGAAGTCCTGCGCCGCGTCCGGCGGGAACTGTACCTGACCGAGGGCCTTTCGGCGATGGACGACGAGTCCCTCCGGACCCTCATCCGGAAGATCCTGCTGCGGCAGAACCCGGACCACGACTTCTCCGCGGAGGAGCTCTCGCGGTTCGTCGACACGCTGTACGGCAACTTCCGGGGGCTCGGCATCCTCGAAGAATACCTGAACGACGACACGGTGTCGGAGATCATGATCAACGCCTGGGACGTGCTCTTCATCGAACGAAACGGTGAAGTGGAGCGGTCGCCCCGGACCTTCTCGAGCGAGAAGGAACTGGAGGATATCATCCAGCGGATCGTTGCCGGCGCCGGCCGGGAAGTGAACCGGGCGAACCCCATCGTGGACACCCGGCTGCCCGGCGGAGAACGGGTCAACGTGGTCCTGCCGCCGGCATCCATCGAGACCCCGGTGGTCACCATCCGGCGGTTCCCGAAGGAGCGGATCACCATGCAGACCCTCGTCGGGTACGGGACGTTAAGCGAGGAGGCAGCGGAATTCCTCGAAGGGCTGGTGAAGGCGAAGTACAACATCTTCATCAGCGGCGGCACGAGCTCCGGCAAAACGACCTTTTTGAACGCGCTTTCGGACTACATCCCGAAGAGCGAACGCATCATCACCATCGAAGACAGTGCGGAACTGCAGCTGACCGGCATCGACAACCTGATCCGGCTGGAGACCCGCAATTCCAATACCGCCGGCAGCGGGGAGATCACCATCCGGGAGCTCATCCGGACCTCCCTGCGCATGCGGCCGGAACGCATCATCGTCGGGGAAGTCCGGGGCGAGGAGGCCCTCGACATGCTCGGCGCCATGAACACCGGTCACGACGGGTCCCTGTCCACCGGTCATGCCAACTCCTGCGAGGACATGCTCCGCAGGCTCGAGACCATGGTCATGACCGGAAGCTCCGGTCTGCCGCTCCCGGCGGTCCGGCGGAACATCGCCTCCAGCATCGACCTCATCGTCCACCTCGGACGGCTGTCGACCCGGCGACGGGTGGTCCTCGAGATCACCGAAGTCGTGGGGCTGGAGGGGGAGGAGATCATTTTGAATCGCCTCTACGAACAGAGAGAAGGGGAACTGGTCCCCACCGGAAACGAACTCATCCACACCTGGAAGCAGGAGGTCTACGGCCATGAAACGACTCCACATCCGCGCACGGTCCGCCCGCGAAAACTCGACGCCGACGGAGAACTCCCCCTCGGCGAACCGGACCCGGACGACCCGTATTTTTTCTTTTGAGACGTACTGCGGGAAGACCTACGGGGTGCAGGACCTGGCGGTCGGGTTCCTCGGCGGGTTCGCGGGCGGCCTCGTGACGGGGTTCCTGCTCTTCGGCCACCCGGTGCCGGAAGTGCTGCTGGCCCTGCTGTTCGGCTGGTACTTCCGCGGGGCGTATGTGCGCCACAAGGTGGAAAAGCGCAAGCGGGACTTTCTCGACCAGTTCTGCGACTACCTGGACTCCATCGCCACCTCCCTTGCCGTGGGCCGTAACGGCTACGAGTCGTTCCTGACGGCGGACGAGGACATGCGGGAGCTCTACGAGAAGGGCGCGCCCATAAGGTATGCCTCGGGGCGACTCACGGAAGGCCTCAAAAACGGCCGGGCCATTCCGGAACTGCTCCGGGACATGGCGGAGGAGACGGACTGCTCGAGCGTGCGGACGTTCGGGGAGATCTACCAGATCTGCAGCACGGCGGGCGGGAACCTGCGGCACATCGTCGGGGACACCCGGAACATGATCGTCGAGAAGATCGCCATCGAACAGGAGATCCAGACCGTGCTCACAGGGCCGAAGAACGAACTGAACATCATGGTCCTCATGCCTCTCGTCATCCTCGCGGCGCTGCGGGTGCTCGGGGGCGGGATCATTACGGACGACTCGTCCTCCATGCTGGTGAACACTATTGCCCTCGGCATCTTCGCGGGCTCGTACTGGCTGGGGCGGAAGATCGTCGACATCCGGGTTTGAACAGAAAGGAGCGGGAACATGACGTACTGGCTGCGTGTCGGGCTGATGGCCCTCGCGACCCTTTGTGCCCTCGGCTCCGCGACCCTTCTGTTCCGCGCCCGGAACGACCGGGCGGACGTCACGGGCCTTCCGGTGTTTTTTCTCGAGCCGCTGTTCCCCGCGGGCCGGCGTCTGCGGAAGCTGCTGAAGAGAAAAGACCGGAGTTCCCGGGACCGCTACCGCAAACTCCTCGAACTGTACGCGCCCGGGGAGGCCGACCGCATCCGGCGGCAGGCGATGGACGCGGGGTACACCTATCTGCTGCTCCTCGTCCCGCTCCTGCTGCTGATGCTGGCGGTCACGGGCGATGTGCTCCTCGGGAGCATCGAGCTGCTCCTTCTGACCGGGCTCTGCCTGTACTTCGACTACTGGCTCGACAGCACGGTCCGGAAGCGGCACGCGGAACTCGAGACCCAGTACCCGTCCATGCTGACGGAGATGTCCCTCATGGTGAACGTAGGCATCACCGCCGGGGAAGCCTTCGAGCGGGTCGCGGTCTCGGGGAACGGCCTTCTGTTCCGGGAGATGCAGCGGGTGACGGAGAGCGTGAAGAACGGCATGCCCATCGATGAGGCGCTGGACACGCTCAGTACCCGGGCCCCGCTGCGGGAGATGAAGAAGTTTGTCTCCCTCTACAAACAGAACCTGGTCAAAGGCGGCCCGGACTTCCCGCGGACCCTCGCGGAAATGGCCACCGCCGCCTGGACCGACCGAAAGAACTCCGCCCGGACCCAGGGAGAGCTGGCGGAGCAGAAACTGTTACTCCCTACCATGTTCATGTTTGTCGGCATTCTGCTCATGATCATCGTGCCGGCATTCCGCAACCTGTTTTGAGCCCCCGCGACGGGGAGAAGGAGACGTGTTATGAAACTGCTCGTATTTCTATGGAACTGGTGGATCGCCTTTACCGGAAAGCTGCGGCGATTCACGGTGAGAACGATGGCGGCCGCGGCCGCCGACAACACCGGTGAAGTCAACATCGTGGCGATGGTGCTCATCATCATCGTCGTCATCGCCCTCGTGGCGATCTTCCGAAGTGAGATGACCGACATTGTTACGAAGATGTTTGAGAAGATCCGCAGCGGCATGGAGCTCTGAGAAGAGCCCGTCGGAGCGGGACCGGGGCTCGGTACAGGTCATCGAGTTTTCGTATGTGTTCCCCATCGTCCTTCTGACGGTGGTGGGACTCCTGTACCTGACCTTCCTGCTCTTTTTCCATGTCTATGCGTTCCATGTGACCGAAGACGCGGTCGAGGCGGCGACGCGCCGGGTGGGCGGGGACCGGCTGTACTGGCAGCTGTCCACCCACAGCCTGGACGCAGACGCCCTCGCTGACTGCGCCGGGACCATGGAGAAAAAGCTGACAGCGATGCAGGTCCTGCCGGGGCTGAAGTTCTCATCCGCCCTCAAGGAGAACGCGACCGGCAGCCGCATCGTGGCAGACGCATCCTGCTCCTTCCGGGGAAAACGGCTGTTTTCCGTCCGGTCGGAGCGGGCATTGCGGAAACCGACCGAATTCGCGGAGGACGTCGACCTCGCGGAAGACCTGGCGGAGGACACGGGGCTGAAACAGTTCCTCGAGCAGCGGTTCGGGCGATATATCCAGATGGACAAGGAGTACCTGTGATGAACCATCAGCGCGTGCGTGGGTCCATCTCCCTGTTCCTCATCCTCATCCTGATGCCGCTCTTCAGCGGCACCTACCTTGCCATCGACGCCGGACGGGCCGCCGCGGCCCGCTCCCGGCTGGCAGGCGCGCTGGACCTGACCGGCAACGCGGCGCTGAACGACTACGACCAGGCGCTGAAGGACCGGTACGGGCTCTTCGCCATGGCGAAGTCGCAGGAGACGTATGAGTCGGAACTGGCTGCGGTCTTTTCCGGGACCATCGACGCGGGTGAAGCGACAGGGGACGGGACCTTTGACAACTACATCGATACGGGGACGAAGGAGTTCTCGGTGTCCTTTCCCGCGGAAGCCTCCCTGGCCCGGCCGGCGGTGCTGGAGCGGGCCGTGACCGGGTACATGAAGTACCGCGGTCCGTACCGGTTCGCCCGGGGCGTGAGCCAGCGGATCGGCGCGTTCCAGCACATCCGCGAGGCCTCTGATGCCCTGTCGAAAAGTCAGGACTACTACGACGACCTCTCCGGCGTCAGCAAACAGCTGACGAAGCTGGCAGACGACCTGCCGGCCGATGCCGAAGGGTTCGACGCCGGGGCGCAGAAGTCCGCGGTCAAATCCATACTCGGCGGTCTCGACAAACTGTCCTCTCAGGTGAAGAAGACGGACCGGTCGGCGGACGCCTGGAAGAGTTCCCTCGACCAGATGCCGGAGGGCGAAGCGAAAGCGCTGCTCGCCGGCGACTACAAAGCGACCGCCGGGGTCCTGAACGACGAAGGCGTCACCACCCTGCGGGACAAGCTGAACGCAGACCTCGCGGCCATCGACGAATACAACGCCGCGAAACAGAAGGCGGACGAGGACCGGAAAGCGGCGGAAGAAGCCCTGAAGGCCGCGCAGGAAGCGGTGGATGCCGGCGGGGAGGCCCCGGAGGGGCTCATCGACCCGACGTCCATCCAAGACCCGGACCCGCCGGCCTTGTCGTACAAAGATGACGCACTGTACGGGTACATCGCCGGGAGCCGCACGAAAGACAGCTCGGACCCGGAGAAAGAGGAGAAGCGCTCGGTGAAGAACGCGCTGGAGTCGTTCAAGAATACGGACCGCACGACGCTGGTCTCCGGTGTCCCGGACCAGTACGTGTCCCGGGCGGTGGGCAGTACCGTGGCCGCGGCCATTGACGCCGTGGGGAGTTCGGCGGCCAACGTGCCGACGGACAGCGGCGGGAGCGTGCAGTCCCAGATGGGCGGCCTCAAGACCTTTTTCCGCCACCTCACCGGCAGTACGGACAGCCTGCTCTCGGACAGCTATGTGGAAGAGTTCCTGACGGAGAGTTTCAGCTGCTACACGAGCGGGGACTCCGCCAAAACACTGGCGGGTGCGGACCTGAAGTCCGGGCCTCTCTTCAAGGGCGAGACCGAGTACCTGCTCTTCGGGCAGGACTACCTGCCGGCGAACGTGCACCTGGCGGCGGACCTGCTGTTCGCGATCCGCGTCCTGTTCAACTCCATCTACGCCTTTTCCAACGCGAAGATGCGCGCCGAAGCGTTGTCCGTTGCGACCGCGGTGGCGGCCTGGACCGGCGCGGGCGTGGCTGTGGCACAGAACCTGATCCTCGCTGCCTGGGCCGCGGCGGAATCGGTCAGCGACGTGTCCACACTTCTGAAGGGCGGCACCGTGCCGCTTTACAAGAATGCCGCCACCTGGACGCTGGGCCTTTCCGGCATCTCGAACAAACTGCGGGAGGGCGCCGTGTCTCTGGCGAGCCATACTATCGACGACGTCTACGCGGCCATCGAGAAGGCGGCGGATGACGGGATCGAAGCGGTGCGCGACGCGGCCCTCAGCTACTTCCGTGAGACGACCGAAGGCGCGGTCGAGTCCCTGACCAACCTGCTCCTGACGCCGGTGGAAGCGAAGATCACCACCCTCATCGGCGACAAGTCCAAAGAGTCGGTGTCCCGGGACGAGGTGCGCGCCATGCTGACGTCGGCGGTGGACAGTGCGGATAACGGCTCCGCCGGCTTCGCGGCAGCGAAAGCGGCGTTCAACAGCGTCGCTCTTGGCCCGCTGACCGACGTCGTGACGAACAACTACAAGAGCCTTCTCAGCCTGGACGAGTCCGTGGCCACCGCGGCCACGACCGCCATTCGTCACGGGGTGGAGGACGCGTATTCCACCATGTTTTCTGAAGTGAAAAAGGCGGTGGACCGGAAAGTCTCCGGCGTGGAGCAGACCCTCCACAACGCGTTCAAAGAAGGCGGCAACGAACTGAAAGCGGACGTGACGGACGCCATCGATGACTACGCCGCCACCCTGTCCGACTACCTCGGCTCCGGCAGTGGCCGGACGCCACTCTCCCGGAACACGGCGCTGTCCTCCTACTCCGGCACCGCCATGTCCTACAAAGACTACCTCAAGGTCTTCGTGTTTACGGGCCTTGTGAACAACAACGTGAAAAAGGGCATGCTGACCCGCGCCGCCAAGCTCATGCAGGCCGGCTGCCACCAGACGGAGACGTCGTTCTCCATCGCCAAAGCCTACCGGAAAGTCGAACTGTCCGGCTCCGCCGGCATCGTGACCCACACTGTGAAAGGACGTGAGACCTATGCGTACTGAACACCTTCGCCATGGGGCGATGTACCTCCTCTGCCTCCTGACCATCCTCTGCCTTCTGACCTCCTGCGGGTCGAAGAGGAGTGACGCGACCGGGGCAGGGGCCACTGCGTCCGGATCTTCCGGAACGGCGGCGCAGCGCACGGACGGACCGTCGTCTTCGTCCACCTTCGGCAGTTCCTCTGCCGTCGCGGTCCATTTCCCGACCTTCGAACTGGAGGTCCCGGCGGACTGGTCCGTCCGGGGCAACGTCGGGAAAGTCTATGAAGGCGACGGCATGTTCCTGCTGACCGGGCCCCTCGATGAGGTGTCCGGCATCACGTCCGTCGAGGCGGCGCTGGCGGAAGAACTGGAACTGTTTTTCAATACGGAATACTACCGCTCTCAGGTGCGGTTCGAATATGAGAAAGAGTGGGAAGCAGGAGGGATGCATCGCCTCAGCGGGACCCTGCACAACGACCGGACCGGCGGGACGCTCCGCTTTGCGGGAGTGTTCGGGACGTCTCCGGGCCTCTACTGCTTCTACTTCTGGCCGGACGCTTCCCGCGACGGGGACGGCAACCGCTTCATGGAGACGACTTATGAGAGCATCCGCATCCTCTGACCGGGGCTCCTACTCGGTGGAAGGCGCGCTGGCACTGACTGTGTTCACGGCGTGCCTCATGGCGCTCATCTCCATCCTGACGGTCATCAAGACCGAGGCCGAGGTGAACGACGCCGTCCACGAGACCGCGATGGAGCTCTCCCAGTACTCCTATGTCTGGGGGCGGACCGAGTACCTCAAGGACTACGCCGGGGAGAAACTTCCGAAGCTCGCGGAGCTGATGGGAGACCCCGAGGGCACCTCGGACCTCGCCCTGACCGGCCCCGCCGTCGCGAAGCTCCTGACGAAGCAGAATTTTCCGCGGGACAACGTCGACGAATGGCTGAAAAAGCAGGGCGTGAAGGACGGGTATGAGGGGCTGGACTTTCTCGACACCCAGGTCCTGATGGACGGCAAGACCATCGAGGTGGCCGTTACCTACGACCTGGACGTCATGACCTTCGGCCTCTTTCAGAAGACACTGCACCAGCGGGCCGCGGCGGTCACCTACGGGCTGCTGCCGACGGATTCTGCATTGAAGAATGCCCGCAAACGCCCGGCGGAGTCCACCATCTGGCAGGAAAACAATTTCGTCCGGGGCCGGTACTTCGCAAATGAGGTGCGCTCCGGGAAACAGTACGGCGTCCCGGTGAAGCCGGGACAGGGCATCGACCTCTACGATGCCGTCACAGGGACCTACGCGGAAGTCTATTCCATCAATGTGTTCCTGCCCACCTATGCCACCACGTCCTATGCCCCACGGGTCGATTCAATAGAAAAAGCACTGTTCGGTTATGCCACTGACCTGCGGAAAGACATTTCCGGTCTGGGGCAGGAGATCGTGCTGGCGGACGGGTCTTCCGCGAAGCCCGTGAAGGCGGAGCGGAAGGTCCTCATCCTCATCGTCCCGGAAGAAGTGAAACAGTACGGGGCGATGCAGGGCGCGCTGGAGGGCACGTCCAATGCCATCCGGGAAAGGTACGGCATCACCGTCGACCTCCGGTATGAGCAGAAAGCACTTGTCAAAAACGGGGAGGAGTCTGAGAAATCGTGAATGATAAATTATGGGGATTCGGGTCTCTGCTCCTCCTTGTTTTCTGTCTCGCACCCGTCTGCCGGGAAGACCTTCGCACGAGGTGTGTCCCGCAGAAGTGGTGCATCGCCCTCGGGGCCTCCGGCCTGGTCCTCGCACTGGCCCGGACTCTCCTGCGCGTTCTTTTGATATACCGGCGCACCGGCGTGTCCGTTCCCGGTGACCCTGTATATACACCCATTTTGTTCTCCGCAGCGGGGGCCCTGGCTGCCACGGGCCTCGGGCTCCTCTGTCGGGGTGTCACGAAAGACGGCTTCGGCTGGGGCGACGTCAAACTGATGGCGGCCCTCGGCGCGGCGCTGGGCCTGTTCCCGTTCCTGCGGGGCATGGCGCTGACCGGTGTCCTTTCCCTTGCCGCCGCGTTGTTTTTACTGATCGTGAAAAAAGCAAAGCCCTCGGACACGCTGCCCTTCGCGCCGTTCCTGGCGGCGGGCGCGGTACTGTCCGAGGTCCTGGAACTCCTGATGGAAGGGTGAACCATATGTCGGAAGAAACGACCCCGCGCGCCGGGAAGAAAGCGGTCCTCGCAGGCCTTCTGCTCCTGCTCTTCTGCGCGGCCGCCTGGGGTCTTTTGTTCTACGGGCACAGCACGGAAGTCGCCGGGCTCGCGGAGCGGAAAGTGGCGGCCGCCGAGAAGTTCGAGAAGCAGATCTATGACGAGGCGCTGGTGGACTACAAGGCCTGTCTCGAAGCCACCCCCAACGACCTCGAAAGCATGGCCCGGGTCGCGGAGATCTACCACCTCACCGGGCAGGACAACAGCTGCATCGCCTGGTGCGAACGGGTGTTGCGGCAAAACCCGAAAGACCTGAAGACCCGTCTCTACGAGGCGCGGTCCTATGACAATAAAAAGAATGTGCGTTCCGCCATCTCCGTCCTGCAGAAGGCAGGGGAGAGCGACGGGACTGAAGCGCAGCGAACGGAGCGGGACTCGTACCTGCGGGAACTGAAGGGGCGGTATGAACTGACCTACTTCTCGTTCCAAACTGTCTGTCCCTGGTACCGGCTTCCGGACGGCACGCCCTGTGCTACGGTGGTCGAAGACGAGTCCCTTTCTGTTTACACATCGGCGGGCAAGGAGACGCTGTCCGGCGCCTGGGGGTTCCTGGGCGCATCCGCCGATGACGACCTCCTCTTCCCGGTGCGCGAACAGGACCAGTGGTTCTTCGTGGACGGGAACGGGGAACGGCGGCTCGTGCCGAACGGGACCTATACCTCGCTGCACAGCTTCTCCGAAGGGCTGGCGCCCGCTACACGGAAGTCAGGTCCGGAGCCGGATGCCCCGGTGGTGGCCGGCTACCTCGACAAGACCCTGAAGGAACTGCGCTTCGACTTCCAGGAGACGTACCCGCTGACCGGCGGCTATGCCCTTGCCCGGAAAGACAACACCTATTTCGTACTGGACTCCTCCCTGCAGGAGGTGACAGCCTGCGAGTTCACGGCGGTGAAGACCGACCCTTACGGGAACGCGCAGAAATACGGCATGCTTCTCGGCCGCCTTCCCGGCGACCCGGAACAGTGGGCGATGTACGCTCCAAACGGCATCCGCGTCAACAACTTTGCCGCGGAAGACCTCCGTCTGCCCGAAGCGCAGAAGAGCCCGCTGGCCTTCTGCCGGGAAGGCCTCTGGGGCTTCGTCTCTCTGGATGGCACGGTGCTGATCGAACCGCAGTTCGAGGACGCCTCCTCCTTTTCCAAAGGCATGGCGGCGGTCAAAAAGGACGGCAAGTGGGGGTACATCGACAAGACCGGCGAGTTCCTGATCCCGCCGACCTTCGACGAAGCCGGACCCCTGTCTCCGTCCGGGTCCGCATTTGTAAAAAACCACGCGGGGTACAGCCTCATGACCCTCAGCCGGTATAAGAAAAACTGATTAGAAAGAAGGATATGAAGGATGAAAACGAAGAATGAAGGACAGAACCTCATCTTTGAAGAGGGAGACGTCTTTACTGCGCAGAAATACCTGCGGAACCTGGCGAGCGGCCGCAGTCCCCTCGACGGAGCGGACCTCGCGGAGGACCATCTGCTGCGGGAACCGGCGCTGGTGAACGCCATGAACCTGGCCGCCGACCTTCTGGAGGCCTGGCTCTCCAACGGAGGGTTCAACCGGGTGGAGCCGAAGCGCACCCGACCCTTTGCCATCTCCGATACCGACCGGAAGAAGATCCTCATCACCAAAGAGCCGGTGGGCGTCATGACGATCGCGAAGCGGATCGCCCAGGTGCTTCCCTACGATATGCAGACGGTCCGCTACGGGCAGATCTGCGGCTGGCTCCAGTACATCGGAGCGCTCGACTGGGAAGGGGAGCCGGGGAACAAGCGGCGGTACTCCACGCCGACCGGGCAGCAGCTCGGCATCAGGACGGTTGACCGCAGAGGCGCCGACGGGAGCAGCTACCGGAAGAACGTTTACGATGAGAACGCTCAGCGGCTGATCATCGACAACCTCGAGGGCATCGTGACCTACGCTTCCCAGCTGAAAGTCCAGGAGGCCGCGGAAAAAGTGGAAAAAGCCCGACAGGAACTGGAAGCGATGCAGCGCCAGGCGGAGGAAGAACAGACCGATTCCGCTCCGGCGGGGGAGGCCTGAACCCGATGAGAAACTACAACGCGGAGTTCCTGTCGTGGCTGGAGCGGGTGAAAGAACTCGACCCGAAGTCCCACGAGGACCTGCCGGAGGAGCTCCAGAAAGAATTCGAGAAACTCATGTTCCTCGCGAGCATCCCGTTCCTGCACATCTACGGCGAAGACCCGGAAGCCCTGGGCGATCTGCTCCAGGTGTGCCTGACCGACAAGGAATACTACGGAGAGAATGGCGAGCCGCTGAAGGTCCTGATGATCGAAGAAGGGAAGACGTTCACGAGCCCCGTGAACCATCTGGTCGCGCAGCCGCTGCTCTATGCGGAAGACGACCGCGGCCGCTGCTTTGTCTTCCTCTACTGCGACTGGCGGGGCCCCATCCTCGGCGAAGCCGCCGCTGTCTTTGATGCGATCCACGAGGTACATCGCCAAAAGGGTGTCGCCTTCGACGACCTGCCGGATGTCTATTTCATCTACCTGACCGACTACGATCTCACGCGCCAGGGGCAGCAGGTCATGCGCCACGAACCGGGGGCGGAGTACAAGCCGCGCAAACGCACCCGGGAAGAGTGGAAAAAAGGCGGTTTCGACCCCGACCAGCCGGACCCCAACATGTCCAAATGGCACACTATCTTCTTCAACGCCGCCATGGTGTCTTGAGGCTGCCTCCACCGCCTTGCGGCTCTGGAAGCAGCGAATCGGAACATCACCCTGAACCAGCTGGTCTCCGACATCCTGTCGAACGCACTTCAAAAAGCCTGACCCAAAGGACTTCTCCCACCGAGAAGTCCTTTTTCTGACATTTGTAAAAGTAAATGAAAAAGACAATTGTCAGGAAAAGGCGAATGTTTTACAATGGGGTTGAGGTCTTTTGTGCGTGGGCAAACCAGGGCGAAAGCAAAACATAGAGAAAGAAGGACTGGCATGAGCATCGATATCGGCATCATCGAGACCCCGACTGTACGGCAAATGTTCATGGAACGCATTGTCGGCATGATCATCAGCGGAGAACTGAAACCCGGCGACAAGCTGCCCTCCGAGCGGGAGATGGCGGCGCAGTCGAAGATCTCCAAGTCCGCTGTGCACTTCGCCATGGTGGAACTCGAGCGCATGGGCTTCGTCAAGACCATCCTGCGTCAGGGGACGTATGTCCAGGACTTCACGCTGCACGGCACGGCCGAGACCCTGAACTTGCTCACCAGCACGAAGAACTTCCACTACACGCCGGACGCGGTGCGCGACATCATCGAGATGCGTAACGCCGTCGAGTCCGCCGCGCTGGACCGCCTCGCGGACAACCTGACCGACGAGGCCATCGCCGCGTTCCGGGCCGACATCGAGGCGTCGAAGCAGATCGTTCAGGAGGGTCTCCCGAAAGAGGGCGCGCCCAACGAACCCTCCGGTTCGGACTACGCCGACCACGACAAGTACCCGAACCTCGACGTGCAGAAACTCGCCCGTTCGTTCTTCCACTTCCACCACAACCTGTGTGTCTACTCGGGCAACTTCGTCCTGCCCCTCATCTTCAACACGTTCAAGGACTCCACCTCCTACTTCTGGGAGCAGCCCATCCGTGAGTTCGGGCCGGAGCGCTGCATCGAGTTCATGGAAGCCATGCTCGAGGCGGTCCTGACCGGGGACGCCAAGCAGTCGAAGGCGTACCTGCACGCGCAGCTCGAACTCTACCGGGACGTTATCGCCGGAAGAGCCACATTTTAAATCGCCAACCGAAACGGGGCCTCATACGAGGCCCTTTTCTTTTGCGCATTTTCAGCAATTTCTTTACTTTAATTGGTTAACATGATAATATAATGAAGACTTTAAAACCCGACTTATGTTTTGGAAGGAGAATCTCTATGAAAAAACTCATTTCGGTCATTCTCGCAGCCATGATGGTCGTTCTGCTCGCAGCCTGCGGAGGCGGCAGCAAGAGCGGCGGCGCCCAGTACGTCTTCCTCGAGGAGGAGATGGGCACCGAGTCCTACGCCATCGGCTTCAAGAAAGGCAACGAAGACCTCGCAAAGACCGTCACCGGCGCTGTCTATGCGCTCGTCAAGGACGGCACCTACGCGAAGATCGGCGAAAAGTACCCCGACATCAAAGACTACCTCTCCCTGAAGGCGGAGGACATCAACGATGCCGACATCCCCGCCAAAGGCTCGGGCGACCCGAACTTCACGTTCAAACACGGCTTCGACCTCGACTACCCGCCCTACTCCTACCTCAAGGATGACGGCTCCGTCGGCGGCTTCGACGTCGAACTCTGCCAGGCTGTCTGTGAATACATGGGCTGGAAGTATGAGTCCGTCCCCTTCAACTGGGAAGCCAAGGACATGGAACTGAACGCCGGTTCCTGCGACTGCATCTGGTCCGGTTTCACCAAGGAAGGCCGTGAAGACAAGTACACCTGGGGCTGCACCTACTCGAACAACGTCCAGGGCATCCTGGTCGCTTCCGACTCCGGCATCACCACCCTCGCCGACCTCGCCGGCAAGACCGTCGGTGTCCAGATCGACACCTCTGCCGCAGAGATGCTCGAGGACTCCAAGAAAGAACTCGCGGACACCTTCGGCGAGCTCAAGACCTATGAGACCTACACCGTCGCGTTCAACGACCTGAAGGCCGGCGCCATCGACGCCATCGCCATCGACATGACCGCCGGTGCGTACCTCATCTCCAACGAAGCAGCAAAATAAACCGTAAAACACAGATCGGGGCATGAACCGACCGAGGTCCATGCCCCCTATTTTTTGGAGGTAACCAATATGTCCTGGCAAGTCATGCTCTCTTCCATGGGCGAAGGCATGCTGCGCACACTGGCCATCTTCTTCCTGACGATCCTCTTCTCCATGCCCCTCGGCATGGTCGTGACGCTGCTGCGCCGCTCGCGATTCAGGATCATTTCCGGGATCATGAAGGTGTACATCGCCATCATGCGCGGCACCCCGCTGATGCTTCAGCTCCTCGCCTGGTATTTCGGCCCGTACTATCTGTTCGGCGCTTCCATCCGCGGCTACCGTTTCGCCGCTATCATCATCGGTTTCACCATGAACTACGCCGCCTACTTCGCGGAGATCTACCGCGGCGGCATCGAGTCCATCCCGGCCGGCCAGTACGAGGCCGCGGAGGTCCTCGGTTACAGCAAGGTCCAGACCTTCTTCAAGATCATCCTGCCCCAGGTCATGAAGACCATCATGCCCTCGGTCACGAACGAGATCATCACCCTCGTCAAGGACACGTCCCTCGCCTTCGCCCTCGCGTACAACGAGATGTTCGCCATCGCGAAGCAGATCGCCGCGTCCCAGACGTCGTTCACACCATATGTCGTCGCGGGCGTGTTCTATTTCGTCATGAACTATGTCGTGGCATTCGTCATGGAACGCGTCGAGAAGTCGATGGACTACTACAGTTAAGGAGGTGGCAGCATGGTTTTAGAGATGAAAAACATCAAAAAATCGTTTGGCGATGTCGAAGTCCTGAAAGACATCAGCCTCGCTGTCGACACGAGCGAAGTCGTCAGCATCATCGGCCCCTCCGGTTCGGGCAAAAGTACGCTCCTGCGCTGTGCCACGTTCCTCGAGACCATCGATTCCGGTGAGATCAGCTACACCGGCACCCCGGCGGTCACGACCGGCGCGGACGGCAAAGCGGAATACGTCGGCCCGGCAGAACTGCGCAAGGCGAAGCAGCACTTCGGCCTGGTCTTCCAGAACTTCAACCTGTTCCCGCACTATTCCGTCATGAAGAACATCACGGACGCGCCGATCAACGTGCAGAAGCGCGACAAGGACGAGGTCTTCGCGGAAGCGGAAGAACTCCTGCGGAAGATGGACCTCTCCCATCGTGCGGACGCCTACCCCTGTCAGCTCTCCGGCGGACAGCAGCAGCGCGTGGCCATTGCCCGTGCCCTGGCGATGAACCCTGCCATCCTCTTCTTCGACGAGCCCACCAGCGCGCTCGACCCCGAGCTCACCGGTGAGGTCCTGAAGGTCATCCGGCAGCTCGCCGAAGACAAGATGACAATGGTCGTCGTCACCCACGAGATGCCCTTCGCCCGTTCGGTCTCCAACCGCGTCATCTTCATGGACGGCGGCGTCATCGTCGAGCAGGGAGACCCGGAAGAGGTGTTCGGCAACCCGACCCAGGAACGCACGAAGCAGTTCTTAAAGAATTATCAGCAGTAATGGAAGTAACCTATCATCTTTTCGACCCGACCGGGAACATCACGCTTCTGGTGGAGACTCCGGTCCCCGCGGAAGAACGGCTCTCCGTGGCGGCGGCGCTCATGAAAGCAGAGCCGTCCGTGGAGCAGGTGGGGTTCGTTTCCGCACCGTCAGACTCCGGCTGCGACATCGATCTGCAGATGGCCGGCGGCGAGTTCTGCGGCAACGCGACCATGAGCGCAGCGGCACTGGTGGCCATGCGCAGCGGGAAGACCCCGGAGCAGGGCGATCCCATCGGTGTCACGGTACGCTCTTCCGGCGCATCCGGTCCCGTGACGGTGGCGCTGAAAGCGGAGACCGACACCGCCTACTACGGCTCTGTCATCATGCCGAAGCCGCGCTCCATCGACGATGCCCCGTTCTCCGTGACCGGAGACGGCCGTAAGCCGGTCATCGTCCGGTTCGACGGCATTGCGCACGTCATCCTGGAGCGTCCCGCCCCCGAGGGCGAGGGAGGGCGTTCCCGGGCCGAGGCCATGGCGCGCAGCTGGTGTGAAGCCCTCGGGACAGATGCCATCGGCATCCTGTTCTTCGAGCGGCACAAACTGAGACTCACGCCCCTCGTCTACGTCCCCGCCGCCGGCACTCTCTGCTGGGAGTCCGCGTGCGGCAGCGGCACGACCGCCATCGGCGCGTACATGGCCGACCGGACCGGCAAGCCGGTCGACATCACCGTGAAAGAGCCCGGCGGCTCACTGAACATCCTGTCGCTCGAAGACGGGACGCTCCAGATGAGCGGCACGGTAAAAAGCCTCGACCGGAAGACGGCAACGCTTGCGTTTTGCCCGGATTGATGCTAAGATAGACCCGTAAAACAATGAAGCGACGGCGTTTCATCTCACAGAGATGGAACGCCCTTTTTTTGTGGAAAGGAGTCGAGACGATGGCAGCATTTGACCGGGTCAAAAGCGGCATCCCCGAAATGGACCTTGCGCTGGACAACATCCGTCTGGGCGACAATGTCGTATGGCGTGTTTCCGATCTCGACCAGTTCAGGCTGTTCATGGAGCCCTATGTCCGGCAGGCGATCGAGGACAAAAGGAACCTCATCTATTTCCGGTTCGCCAACCATGAGCCGCTGCTGGAGGACTGCCCTGGAGTCAAAACGATTGAAGTCCCGCTGACCCATAAATTCGAAACGTTCACGGTCGCCATCCACAACTATATCGAGCAGGAGGGCAGAGACGCGTTTTATGTGTTCGACTGCCTGTCCGAACTCCAGGCCGCCTGGGCGACCGACCTGATGATGGGCAACTTTTTCCGGGTGACCTGCCCCTTCCTGTTCATTCTCGACACGGTGGCGTTCTTCCCGATCATCCGGGGAAAGCATTCCACCCATGCGATCAACAAGATCCTGGACACGACCCAGCTGTTCTTCGATGTCTATTCGGACGCCAGAAACGTCTACGTCCGCCCGGAGAAGGTTTGGGAGAGGACGTCCGACACGATGTTCCTCCCGCACACCTATGACCCGGAGTCCGGAGCATTCCGCCCCATCCTCGACGGGGTCCGGGCGAGCCGGTTCTATCAGTCGCTCGGCATGGCCCAGCGGTCGGCGGAAGAGCAGTTCATCGATTCCTGGGACCGCGAGTTCAACCGTGTCCGGATGCTTCACGAAAGCGGCATCGACGTGACGAAAGAATGCGCCTGGATCTGCGAGGTCATGATGACCCGCGATGAAAAGATGCAGAAAATGGTCAACGAGCATTTTGCGCCCGAAGACTATTTCGCAGTCCGGGACCATATGATCGGCACCGGTAAGATCGGCGGCAAAGCCTGCGGCATGCTTCTCGCCCGGAATATCATCCGGAACCGGGAACCGGACATCAGCGAGGTCCTCGAGCCGCACGACTCTTTCTATGTCGGGTCGGACCTCTATTACACCTATATCGTCGACAACAACCTGTGGGACCTGCGGATCCGCCAGCGGACACCGGAAGGCTATTTTTCTCTCTCGGAAGAGTTCGCGGAAGGACTGATGAACGGCGCTTTCTCTGCAGCGATGCGCGAACAGTTCGTCCGGATCATCGAGTACTATGGACAGGACCCGTATATCATCCGCTCCAGCAGCATCCTGGAGGACGGGTTCGGAAATGCATTTGCCGGAAAATACGAGTCGGTCTTCTGCGCCAACCGCGGGAGCCTGGAGACGCGTCTTGCCGAATTCGAACACGCGATCAAAGTCGTCTATGCCAGCACGATGAGCCTTTCCGCGCTCGACTACCGGAAACGGCGCGAACTTGACAATCGCGATGAACAGATGGCGCTGCTCATCCAGAGGGTCTCGGGGTCCTATTACGGCTCCCGCTATATGCCCTGCGCCGCCGGGGTCGGCTATTCGTACAGTCCGTACCGGGTCATGAAAGACACCGACCCGGCCGCGGGCATGCTGCGGCTGGTCATGGGTCTCGGCACTTCCGCGGTCGACCGGACCGAAGGGTCCTATCCGCGGATCGTCAATCTGGACCAGCCGGAGAAGACCTCCTACTCATCCTCCGCGGACAAGCACAAGTTCTCTCAGGGGAAAGCAGAGGTCATCGACATGGCGGAACGGACGCTGAAGCGTCTCCCCCTCCGGGAGATCGAACCGGACCTTCCGCGCTATCTCCAGAAGATCCTGCTGGAGCACGATTTCGATGCCGAGAGCCGCCTGCGGGAGACGGGGCGTTTCCGCCCGGTCACGTTCATCTCGTGCAAAGGGCTCGTGGAAAACGAGGCTCTGATGGATCAGATGAAACGGATGCTCCATTGCATCCAGGAAGAATACAACTATCCGGTCGACACCGAATTCACCATCAACATCTCCGAAGATGGAGAATACTCGATCGATCTGCTCCAGTGCCGTCCGCTGCAGGTCCTGAAGAGCGAGACCGGGACGGTGATCCCGTCGGACATTGCGGAAGAGCACATCCTTCTCGAGAGCCGGGGCGCGTCCATGGGGATCTCCGGGTCGAACCTGCTGGACACGATCGTTCTGGTTGACCCTCTCCGCTATTATGAGCTTCCCTACAAAGACAAAGATCAGGTGGCCAAGCTGATCGGAAAGATCAACTGGCACTACCGTGACATGGGCAGGCATATGATGCTGATCGTCCCCGGGCGGGTGGGCACCTCCTCGCCGGAGCTCGGGGTGCCGACGACGTTTTCCGACATCAGCGCCTTCGAGATCATCTGTGAGACCGAAGAGTCGAAGGTCGGGTATAACCCGGAGCTGTCCTTCGGGAGCCACATCTTCCAGGACCTCGTGGAGTCGCGGATCCTGTATACCGCGGTCTTCCGGGACCGGAAGACGATCCATTACGCACCGGAGAAGCTGGCTTCCTCGGACGATATCGTGTCGGAGTTCGACCCGGCCGGCGCGCTTTCCGGCGTCGTCCATGTCTACGATGTCTCCGGCCGAAACTGCCGTGTCTACAACGACGTAGCCGATGAACATCTGGTGATCACCTGTTGACGCTGGTTATGCAGAACGTCATGGGCGAGGAGCCCCTCGACCCGACCCTCGTGGACTTTGACGACGACCTCAGCTGGTAAGGAGGAAAACAGATGTTGAAATTACTGAAAAGACTGTGCGTCACCGCCGTGGTCCTCTTTGTAGCGGGACCACCGCCTGTAAACCAAACGCAAAAAGGACTCTGCATTCGCAGAGTCCTTTTCTTTTTATAACATTGATTTAAATCACATAATAATCGCCGGCGGCTTCCGGGTCGGTCCCGACGAGGTCCGCAAGCGTCTTCCCGTAGAAGAAGTCGTGGACCATGGCGTCGAACTCCTTCCACATGGGAAGGGTCTTGCAGAAGGGTCTTCGGGCACACTCGTACGGCTCCTTGCAGTTGAGACACGCGACCGGAGCCAGGGAACCTTCCATGAGTTCGAGGACTTCCCCGACCGTCGTCTTCTCCGGGTCGCACTTCAGGCGGTAGCCGCCGCCCTTGCCGCTGACGCCGGACACGTAACCGGCCGTCACCAGTTCTTTCACAATGATCTCGAGGTACTTCTTCGAGATCTCCTGCCGCTCCGCGACATCTTTCAGCGGGATCGGCTTCGCGCTGTCCCGGTGTTCCGCGAGGTCCAGAAGGACCCGCAGGGCATAACGCCCTTTTGTGGAGATCATGTTCTCACCGCCTGTATTTGATGTTTTACCTATTATACCGCAGGGTAAATTGCCAAAACAAGAGAAAAAAATTAAATAACCTATTGACATGGTAGGCGAATGGGTTTATACTGCATTCAACGAATACAGAAAGGAGCCACCACCATGCGCGGAACCACCTCCCTCCAAGTGAACATGTGTTGTCGAATGCTGAACTCCCGGGCATGCTGCGTGACCGAGGGCCGGACGCCCTGCGTCTGAGTCTGAACTACTGTGCCCGGGAGCTTCCAAAGCCCCCGGTTTTTAGTGACAAAAAACGAGATTCCATAAAAGAGAAGGAGAAACACCATGAGCAACTACAAATTCGAAACTTTGCAGCTCCACGTCGGGCAGGAGCAGGCGGACCCCGCCACCGATGCCCGCGCCGTCCCCATCTACCAGACCACTTCTTATGTGTTCCATAACAGCCAGCATGCGGCAGACCGGTTCGGCCTTGCGGACCCCGGCAATATCTATGGGCGATTGACCAACTCCACCCAGGGCGTCTTCGAAGAGCGAGTCGCCGCCCTCGAAGGCGGCAGCGCGGCCCTGGCCGTGGCCTCCGGCGCCGCTGCTATTACGTACGCGATCGAGGCCCTCGCCGCGAACGGCGGGCACATCGTCGCTCAGAAAACCATCTATGGCGGCAGCTTCAACCTGCTGGCCCATACGCTTCCGCAGTACGGGGTCTCCACTTCATTCGTGGACATCCATGACCTCGACGAGGTGAAGGCCGCCATCAACGACAATACGAGAGCCATCTTCATCGAGACTCTCGGCAACCCCAACTCGGACATCCCGGACATCGACGCGCTGGCGGAGCTTGCTCATGCGCACAGCATCCCGCTCGTCATCGACAACACCTTCGGCACCCCGTACCTCATCCGGCCCATCGAACACGGTGCCGACATCGTCGTCCACTCCGCCACCAAGTTCCTCGGCGGCCACGGCACGACCCTCGGCGGTGTCATCGTCGAGTCCGGCAAGTTCGACTGGAAGGCCTCGGGCAAATACCCGCAGATTGCCGACCCGAACCCCAGCTATCACGGGATCTCCTTCTCGGATGCCGTCGGTCCCGCAGCGTTCGTCACGTACATCCGTGCCATTCTCCTGCGGGACACCGGCGCCGCCATCTCTCCCTTCAACGCGTTCCTGCTCCTTCAGGGCGTCGAGACCCTGTCTCTCCGCCTGGAGCGGCACGCGGAGAACACGAAGAAGGTCGTCGAGTACCTTGCGGGCCACCCGCTGGTCGAGAAGGTCAACCATCCCTCCCTCCCGGACCATCCCCAGCACGATCTCTATGAGAAGTACTTCCCGCAGGGCGGTGCCTCCATCTTCACCTTCGACATCAAGGGCGGAAAGGAAGAGGCCTGGAAGTTCATCGACAACCTCTCCATCTTCTCGTTGCTCGCGAACGTCGCGGACGTCAAGAGCCTGGTCATCCACCCGGCCTCCACGACCCACTCGCAGCTGACCGAAGAAGAACTGAATGACCAGGACATCCACCAGAGCACCATCCGCCTCTCCATCGGCACCGAGCACATCGATGACATCATCGCCGACCTCGAGCAGGGGTTCGCGGCCATCCAGCCGACGGAAGAAGCACCGGCCAAAAAGGGCGGTTTCTGGAAAAGACACTGAAACCGCTTGCAAAAGTTGATATAATTGTTAAGTGAAACATACAGAAAGAAGGCTACTGTCATGGCAAACATTTACAAAGGCGCGGTCGAACTCATCGGAAACACCCCGCTTGTCGAAGTCACGAACATCGAGAAGGAACTGGACCTCAAAGCCACCCTGCTCGTCAAACTCGAATATTTCAACCCGGCCGGAAGCGTCAAGGACCGCATCGCCAAAGCGATGATCGAAGACGCCGAAGCCAAAGGCCTCCTCAAAGAGGGCTCCGTCATCATCGAGCCGACCTCCGGCAACACCGGCATCGGCCTCGCCGCCATCGCAGCGGCCAAGGGCTATCGGGCCATCTTCACGATGCCCGAGACCATGAGCGTGGAGCGCCGCAACATCCTCAAGGCCTACGGCGCCGAGATCGTCCTCACCGAGGGCGCGAAGGGCATGAAGGGCGCTATCGCCAAAGCGGATGAACTCGCGGCGGAGATCGACGGCGGCTTCATCCCCGGCCAGTTCGTGAACCCCGCGAACCCGGCCATCCATAAAGCCACGACCGGTCCGGAAATCTGGAAGGACACCGATGGCGCGGTCGACGTCTTCGTCGCAGGCGTCGGCACCGGCGGCACCGTGACCGGCACCGGCGAGTACCTGAAGGAGCAGAAGGACTCCGTCAAGGTCATCGCCGTCGAGCCGGACGACTCCCCGGTCCTCTCCGAAGGCCGTGCGGGTGCCCATAAGATCCAGGGCATCGGCGCCGGTTTCGTCCCGGACACCCTCAACACCTCCGTCTACGACGTGGTCTACCGCGCCACCACCGAAGAGTCCTTCGCCGCCGCGAAACTCCTCGCGAAGACGGAAGGTATCTCCGTCGGCATCTCCTCCGGTGCCGCACTCTCCGCCGCCATCGAAGAGGCGAAGAAGGAAGAGAACGCCGGCAAAGTCATCGTCGCCCTGCTGCCTGACAGCGGCGACCGCTACTACTCCACGCCTCTCTTCACGGAAGCCTGAGTGCAGCACACCTGAGAAACAACTCCGCAAATACAGAAAGACCTCTGACGAAACCGTCAGAGGTCTTTTGCATTGATTGTATTCTGATTTGCTGTTTTGCTGCCTGCTCCGGGTCAGTCCGAGTTGCCGGTGTAGCGGTCGAGGGCATCCTGCATGATCGTGTTGGCGATGGGGATGCAGTTCGTGAGACCGTAGCCGCCGGACTTCTCGAGCACGACGACGATGGCGAGCGGCAGGTCCTCTCTCTGGGAGTACCCGACGAACAGGGTGTGGGGCTCCGCGCCGGAGACCTGGGCGGTACCGGTCTTGCCGCACATCTGGAGGTTCGGGAACTTCGAGTCGGAGTAGTAGTTCGTGACGTTCGAACGCAGCAGGTTATCGAGCTGGGAAGCCACTTCAGAGGACACGTAGTTCAGCGTGCCGATGTTCACCGACCGTTTGATGAGGGTCGGGGTCGGCGTGGCGCCGGTCTTGTTCGCGATGGCGCCCATGATGGTGATCTCGTGGCAGGGGTTCAGCATGGTCTGACCCTGGCCGATGCCGGTCCAGCCCCGGTCGATGGGGTAGGCGTCTTCAAGGGTGAACGTGGAGTCGGCGCATTCGATGCCGTTGACGTTGACGCTCGTGTTGAACCCGAACTCTTCGGCCGTGGCGGTCATCTGCTCGTTGGTCAGCTGGGCGGCCGCGATGGCGGCGAAGGCCGAGTTGCAGGAGCGGTTCAGCGCCTGACGGAACGTGACTCTGCCGTGGACGCCGTTACACTTGACCTGGCTGCCCCGGGCGACCGTGTAGGCGCCGTTGCAGGTGAAGGACTGGTCCATGATGTTGTCGATGTTCTCGAGGGCACAAGCCGCCGTGATGACTTTGAAGGTGGAACCCGGCGTGTACCGGCCCTTGAAGAACCGGTTCATGTAGACGGCGTTCCAGCGGTCCTGGGACGTATCGATATTCGGCTTGTGCTCGATGTCGTACGTCGGAAGCGACATGGCGACGAGCACCTCACCGGTCTTGTAGTTGTAGACACCGACACAGCCCTGCTCGTAACCCTTCTCCGTGACAGCCTTGTACGCGGTGGCGGACAGACCGGCGTCGATGGTGAGGGTCAGGTCATGGGGCTTCTCCTTCATGGAGTAGAGGCCGTTGACGAGGTCGTACCCGGTGAGCTGGGACGCGAACGCGGTCTGCGCACCGGTCGAGATGTAGCCTTCGGCGTCGCCGACGACATGGAGGGTGGCCTTTCGGACGGTGGAACTCCCGTTGTACTGCCGGTTTCCGTCGACGGTCTGGACGAGGATGTCGCCGTTGCGGTCGTAGAGCGTGGCACCGCCCACGAGGCCGCTCGAGGAGTAGATGTGCTTGTTGTAGGGCTGCATGACCCACTTGCGGGCGTTGGTGCCGAACATGTAAGCGAGGATGACGAGGCCGACGAGGAACACGATGGCCAGCGCGTACATCCATTTGGTTCGTTTGAAGATTCGATTCATAGACTAAACACGCACCTCCTCAGGACTTCCGTCCGGCCCAGGTCCGGTTGTCCGCCGCCTTGATGAACGCGAGGAGGCCCCAGCAGGAAATGGTACTGGAACCGCCGCGGGACACGAAGGGCAGGGTGACGCCGGTCATGGGAAGAAGGTCCGTGACGCCGAAGATGTTGAGGGCCGCCTGGAAGATGAGCAGCGAACCCGCCGCCACGGAGGCGATGGAGTAGAACGCGCTGCGGGAGCCCTTGGCATTGCGGACACTGTGGACAAAGATGACGATGTAGGCGAGGGCCACGATGAACGCGATGAGCAGGCCCCACTCCTCGGCGACGACACCGAAGATGAGGTCTTCGACAGCCGCGAAGACGTTCCGCAGCTTGCCCTTGCCGATGCCCATTCCGAGCAGTCCTCCGGACACCGAGTAGGTCAGCACGCGGGTCTGCTGCATGCCGTTGCCATAGGGGGTGTCCCAGACGTGCCGGTAGGTGGCGAAACGGTTCATGACGTAGTTCCTCTTGATGAGGACGACGAGGACCGCGGCCATGCCGGCGGCGAGGATGACGAAGAGGATGGTCCGTACATCGCCCGAGCGCATGAAGCCGAGGACGACGAACGTGAAGAAGAATATGAGTGCCGTACCGAGGTCCCGCATGAGGAACAAAAGCCCGATGCAGATGACGGCGAAAATGGCGTAGCGGGTGATGTGCTTGGTGGTCTGGATCTTTTCCAGCGTCGCGGCGCCGACGAAAATGAAGGCGATCTTGACGATCTCGGACGGCTGGAAGGAGAACCCGCCGATCTGCACCCAGTTGTACGCGCCGTTACGGTTCGACGCGAAGATGAGGCCGATGGCGAGGAGCCCGATGGCGATGATCTCCATGGGCATGTGGAATTTCTCCACCCGGTCGACGTTCGCGAGCATCCACAGAAGGGCGATGTACAGTGCGAAGCCGATGACGACGGCCAGGAACTGGGTGAAGAGGGTGCTCGTGCCCTTGGTCGCGACGACGGCGAGTCCGATGCCGGTCAAAAAGAATGCGACGAACTCGATGGCGGGACTCGACTTTCGAAGCACGAAGCTCGAGGTGATCGACCAGCCCCATTCGATGAGGAGGTAGATCGCCAGAATGGTGGCGGCAAAGTAGTTGATGCCGTCTTCCACGAAGATGACCTGAGCGAAGGAGATCAGCTGGAAGGCGGTGATCAGCAGCATGGTGGGGATCCACCGGGGACCGCTCATACTATCATCTCCTTTATCTCGGGTCGTTGAATTTGATGGTGTAGCCGCAGACTTCGATGATGTCGGAGTCGTGGAGCGGCATGGGTTCGTTGACTTCGACGCCGTTCAGAAGGGTGCCGGCGACGGAATCGAGGTCTTCGATCATCCAGCGGCCGTGGGCATTGCGGGACACCAGGGCGTGGTACTTCGACACGCTCTGGCGGTTGATGCGGATGTGGCTCTCCTCGCTGCGGCCGATGAGGACTTCGTCCATGTCATCGATCTCCATGACTTCACCGGTGATGCAGTTTTCGAGGTTGCAGCCCGCCTCGCGGACCATCTGGGGAATGACGATGTCGCCCGGTGCCCGCCGGTCGTCATACATGAACTGTTTTTCGTTCTGTTCCGGCTTGGCATAGGCGTTCGCGTAGTTGGGGGTGATGACCTCCGGCAGCTCCTCGTAGAACTTGAACATGGCGTTGCCGAAGATGAGGGTGTCGCCGTTCTCCAGGAGCTTCTTCTCCACGACGCGGTCCTTGTTGACATAGGTGCCGGTCTTGGAGTTGGTGTCGAAGAGGATCCACTTGCCGCCCCGCCGGGCGATGACCGCGTGGAACCGGGACACGGTATTGTAATTGAGGACGATGTCGCAGAGTTTGCTTCGTCCGATGGAAGTCTCAAACTGTCGCAGAGCCATACTGTCTCCGTTCGCGGCATTGACGACGTACCCGATGGTACCGGTCTTCCGGTTACCGCGGATGAGGACGCCGCCGCAGCTGACCAGGATGAGTCCTGCCAGCACGGGGAGGAGCCAGCGGCCGATGGCCGTAATGAGTTCCAGTGACATCCAAGTCACCTCTCTTTTTATAAAGAAATCAGAGATATTATACCTAATTTGTACGGCCTTTTCCACTCTTTCGTGTCGGAGGGCCCGTTCCCGTGGGGCGATTTGTCGCTTGTTTCCAAAAAAATGGGGTGTCTCTACTTGCTTTTTATAGTATTGTTTGCTAAAATCGGAAGTAATCAAAACCACTTTTGAACGATTTTGAATTCCAAACTAAGAGGGGATAGTTTTTTATGATCAGTGCAACCATCGTCCTTGTATTAATGATCGTCGCTCTTGTCATCATACTGCTGGGTATCGTTTTTGCGTTTACCTCCATCCTGCTGAACTACACCGGCAGAAGCAAGTCCTACGACAGAGCCGCTGTCAAAATGTCCAAGGCCAACGACCCGAAACCTGCCAAAGCCAAGAAGAGCAAAGAGCAGGCGTAAGTCTCGTAACAAACAACTGAAATGGGCCCGCTTGATGACTGCAAGCGGGTCTCTTTTTCTCTCTATTTTTCTACCGGAAAGGCGATATACGACATGAACCACGAATTCTACGCGATGATCTCCCGTATGAAATACATCGACCGCTGGGCGCTCATGCGCAACACCGAGGCGGAGAACCTCATGCAGCACTCCTACGAAGTGGCGGTGCTGGCCCACGCCCTCTGCGTCCTCGGCAACACCCGCTGCGGCATGGACCTCGACGCCGACAAGGCGGCGGTGGCCGCGCTCTACCACGACGCCTCCGAGATATTGACGGGCGATATGCCGACCCCGGTCAAATACTACTCCGAAGAGATCCGCGACGCCTACAAGCACGTGGAGTCCGTCGCCACGTCGAAGCTCCTCGACATGCTGCCCGAGGACCTGCGCCCCGCGTACACCGAGGCCCTGGCCCCGGAGGACACCGCCCTGAAACGCATCGTGAAGGCGGCGGACAAACTCAGCGCGCTTATCAAGTGCATCGAAGAGGCAAAGGCCGGCAACCGCGAGTTCGACAAGGCCTACGAGTCGACGCTGGCCTCCATCCACGCCCTTGAGTGTGAACCGGCGGAGATCTTCCTCCGGGAGTTCATCGAGTCCTACGGACTGACGCTGGACCAATTGCGGTGAATCGCCAAAGAGAAATTACCAACGGTTAACGAACGTCTTCACAAAGGGGCGTTCGTTATTGTTTTCCTGTCACAGAAGTGAAAAAAGCTGACGAATGTGAGGAAAGAAGAGCGGCTTCGAAAGCATTTCTTAACAAAAGTGAAAGACTTTCGTACAGGTTTTTTGCAAAATGGTAAGCAGTAGCAAAAAAATTACTAGCGGGGGAATCGCAGAATGTCCTTACATTCCACCACCACGCCGTCCATGAGCAAGCGCGAACAGGAGCGCGCACGCAGACGCCGGAAAAAGGTCTGGATGACCGAGTCGCCCCTCGACATCCGCGCGTTCTACCGGGACACCATCGGAGTACAGGGCGAGGAAGTCCTGGACCTCTACACAAAAAACACGAACTTCGTTTACCGGAACAAAGGTGAGGTGTTCGTCCACCCGGGCGAGCCGGTCACCGTGGTCCGGTTCGTCATCAGCGGGGTGTCCCGGGGCTATGTCCTCGGCCCGGAGGGGCAGGACAACGTCATGTGTTTCGGCTTCCGGTACGGGCAGCCGCTGCTGGGCGCGTCCAGCCTGGCGTCGACCACGCTCCTGTTCCAGGAGGCGGTCACCGACATGGAGATGCTGGAAGTCCCGGCGTTCGTCATCCAGCAGGGCATCCAGATGGAGTTCGCCAACGCCTCCGTCTACGAACGCCTCATCAGTGAGGACTATGACATCCAGACACAGACCCAGATCGCCCTCAACACCCTGAACGGGGAGGACCGTTACCTCTGGTTCCTGGATCGGTATGCCGACATCGTCGATGTCGTGCCGCAGATCTTCATCGCCTCCTTTCTGGGCATCCAGCCCCAGTCCCTCTCCCGCATCAAGCGGCAGCTGAAGGATCGGGAAGCAGGGCATGCCTGAGCAAAAAAAGAAACCGTCTTTCGGAGTTCCGAAAGACGGTTTTTGTTATGCTTCTGAAAGGGGTCAGCCCTGGCTCTCGCGTACGACGCTGCCTTCGACGACCGTGTAGTGATGGTCGCTTCCGGGCGGAGTGTAGGCGCCGCTCCAGTCGAAGTCGACCTGGCCTTTGGAGATGTACCACTTGCCGACGTTGTTACCGGCGATGCCGCTGTAGTCGAAGTCCACTTCGCCGTTGCGGATGAACCACCAGCCGAATTCGTTGACGTAGACGCCGGTGCAGTCCTTGACCTTCTGGTCTCTGACGTAAGCACACCACTTGCCTTTCTCGTCCATCTTGACGATGACTTCGCCGGTGTTGTACTTGCCGTTCCATTCGCCGTAGACGTCAGAGCCGCTCTTGTTATAGGGCAGGCCGTCCGCTCCGGTCGTGAGCTGGGTGTCAGACCCGTTTGCCGCGGTCGTGGTCTCGTCCGGTTCGCCGGCGATCTTGTCCGAGGTCTCGGTGGTGGACGTCACGTTCCACGAGATGCCGCCGTTCTCAGACTCCCGGCTCAGGGTGAACCAGGTGGCGAGGACGACCGCCGCGATGAGCGCCACGGAGAGGCCAAGGATGATGAGCCGCATCTTTTTGACGGACTCCGATGTCTTACGTTTAGCCATGTGAAGTTCCCTCTATCTAATATAATGTGTGGTGAGTTGCGTGCGGGCACGGAAGTGCCGGCGCTTTACTAAGTATACACGTTTTCCCCTTATAATTACAATAGGGAGCTTTCTGAGATGTGGGACAATGTGTTCAAAATGTAGATGGTAAATCGCCACAGAAAGGGTATAATAGGGGCAGGGAATGAATGAGGAGGGAACGACTGTGTACCACATTGCCAACGATCAGAGAGAACGGAAGTCGGCGGCGAAGCTGTCGGCCGCGGCGGAGCGGATCCTGCTGGGGCGGGAACCGCAGAAACTGTCGGTGTCTCTGCTGAGCTCCGAGGCCGGCGTGTCCCGGACCACGTTCTACCGGCTGTTCGATGAGCCGGACGACGTGCTGAAGTATATGGCGGACGAGACGTTCCACCGCATCCTGCAGGGGTACGTGGACCTCATCGAGCGGGCTCAGAAGCACAACCTGTCGGTGCCAAATCCCCTGTCCTGGTATGAGGAAGGGGTCCGGAAGAACGCGGGCGTCATCGCCGGCATCATCCGCAGCGGCAAGAGCGACGTCCTGCGCACGGCGCACAAAAGGGCCCTCAAAGAGTTCGCGCCAGTCCTGTTCCCTGACCTGGACCCGGAGACCGATGAGTTCCGGTTCTTCATCGAAATGCGCGCGGCGGTCGTTATTGCGAGTATGACCGCCTGGGTCGAGACCGGAGGCCGTGCCTCCATGGACGATATCAGCCGGTACGCGGCCCGCCAGCTGAAGTTTTTCAGCGAAGAATAAAAGGAGTAAACACACCACATGGCAACCATTTTAGATTATCTGGCATGGCGGGGAGACCTTCCCATCTGCGACGCGGCTCCGCTCAACGAGCTCGACTACGTCGTCCTGTCCCGGTTCTCCAACCTGCCGTTTTACGACGTCTACCACACCGGGGAGGAGACCATGGGGTCCTTCTGCCAGGTGATGACGACGTTCCCGAGAGAGCCCTTCCAGATCGACGGCGATGTACCCTTCGTCAAGGCCATCGCCGAAAGCAAACGGTTTGCGGGACTCCGGGTCACCGACTACATCAAAGACAACCGTCCGGAACTGGAGATGCAGTTCGCGGCGGTCACCATCCACCTTCCGGGGGACATCCTGTTCCTGTCGTTCTGCGGCACGGACTCCACGCTCCTCGGCTGGAAGGAAAACCTCAACATGAGCTTCCGGAACGACGTGCCCGCCCAGTGCGCGGCCCTGTCCTATGCTGCCCGGGCCATCAAGATGTACCCGGACATCAAGGGCATCTACATGGGCGGCCACTCGAAGGGCGGCAACCTCGCGGCCTACGCCGCGGTCTGCCTGCCGGCGAAGTACCGGCCCATCGTCAAGGGCGTCTTCAGCTATGACGGCCCGGGTTTCTCGAATTCGTTCATCGCCGAACATGCCATCGACGAGATGGCGGACCGCATGTACACCTTCCTGCCGGAGGGCTCGACCGTCGGCCGCGTGCTCGAACACGCCGAGTCCTACGAAGTCGTGAAGAGCACCGTCTCGAACCTGCTGCAGCACGATCTCTACACCTGGTCGGTCGAACCCCTGCGGCTCGAGCGGGCCGAGAAGCCGTCCGACGGTTCGGAGATCTTCTACAACTCGGTCCGGCACCTCGTCGAGGAGACGACGCCCCGCCAGCGCGAGATGGTCCTTGACGGCGTCTACACCATCGTCACCGCCAACGCGTCCCGGCCGAGGGACATCCAGCAGGACTTCAGCATCCTGCTGCAGCCCCTCTACCAGAAACTCCGGACCATGAACCGCGAGGACTGGCAGGTCGTCACGACCGTCTTCCGCGCGTTCCTCGACGCCTATGTCCTGGCCCTCCGGGACGTCGGCCGCTCGAAGTACGACGCCGAGATCCAGGAGCTTCGAAGCGCGGAGAACTTCCAGGAAGCCACCATGAAACTGCTGCGCCGCGGCATCGCCGCCTGGAACGGGAGGACGAACTCATGAACATCCAGATCTTCGGCACGAAGAAGTCCGCCGACACCCGGAAAGCCCAGCGGTGGTTCCAGGAGCGGCGCATCAAGTTCCAGTTCGTGGACCTCTCCCAGAAGGGCATGTCCAAAGGCGAATTCGAGTCCGTCGCCCGCGTGGTCGGCGGCCAGGACGCCATGATCGACCAAAACTGCAAGGACCAGAAGACCCTGACTCTCATCAAGTACCTGGTCCCCGACCAGCAGCTCGAGAAGATCCTCGAAAACCAGCAGGTCCTGAAGCAGCCCATCGTCCGCAACGGCAAACAGGCCACACTCGGCTACCAGCCCGACGTCTGGCAAACCTGGGACTGACCCTGGTGGCTTGACAACCCCGGAGCCAACCGAATAAACTGCCGTACCAGAGCAGTGCTTATCAGCCCTTGTGCTGAAGCACTGCTCTTTTTATGCCCAGCAACTCCGAATTTGTCGAGCTGATTTCCCGGGGAAGGGGAAGCCAAAGAGCGTGGGAGAAAGCCACCTTCCCCTGTCCCCGGACCCCTACCCCTTCCGGCTTTCTCGCTGGGCAGAAAATCAAAGGCATTTGTTAATTGTGGTGATTGCCTTTGATAGTAATTACTTGTTTCAGGGCGGTTCACTCCACATCGTCAAAGGCAGGTGAAGATATCTGCACTCGCCTTTGACAAATCGAAGCCCGCTCTTATGTGCTTTTCCAAAAAAGTCAAAGGCATATCAAACAAACCGATGATGCCATTGACTTTTTTCTCCAATCGACTTGAAATACAGCCTGAATAATCAAAGGCATTCCAAGAATGTCAGAAATGCCTTTGATTTTTCAGGAATCTATATGCAAGTCCGGCCTCAAATCGTCATAGGCAATTTCGAAGAACCAGAGATGCCTTTGACTTTTGCCGGGAAAGGCAGGAGAAAAGTTCAGCTGGGGCGAGGAGGCGCTGGTTCGCGGGTTTGCGCGGCGGAGCCGATGAAGCAAACTCGACGAACAGGAAGAAACACAGAGCAAAGCGAGCGAGGGGACCGACCGAAGCAGTGCGACAATGTTTCTGACCGCAAACCGATGGCATGAGCCCCGACTCCATGAACCTCCGACGAAGTCCCAGCGTCGATCACATTGACAGATTTCAGGTTGTTGGGTAGGCCAAGAGAATGGTTGCAGGTAACAGGGTGTGGCATGGTATACTGTGGGCAGGAGGTGTTACCATGGCAAAAAAGAAACAGCGCACGGGCGTCGCCAAAGAACGCGGTGACACCTGGGTCGGTCGTCGGCCGGCCATCTACAAGGACCGCAAGAAAGAGCAGAACCGCCAGGGGGAAACCCGGCGGCCGAAGCACAAGAAGCGTTATACCGAGGAAGAGTAAAAAGGAGAGTCATCTATGTTAGAAGTTGGAACGAAAGCGCCGGCATTCGAACTGCCGGATGAAAATGGGACAGTCCACACCCTTGAGGAGTATAAAGGCCAGAAGGTCATCCTGTACTTCTACCCGAGAGACAACACGTCGGGCTGCACGGCCCAGGCCTGTGCCTTTGGCGATTTGATGCCCGCCTTCCGGGAAAAAGGTGCCGTCATCGTCGGTGTCAGCAAGGACACCGTTGCGTCCCACAAGAAGTTCAAAGAGAAGTACGAGCTTCCCTTCACACTTCTTGCGGACCCGGAGCTCAAAGCCATCAAAGCATATGACGTCTGGCACGAAAAGAACATGTACGGCAAGAAGTCCTTTGGCGTCGTGCGCACCACGTACCTCATCGACGAGGACGGCGTCATCGTAAAGGCCTTCGAGAAGGTCAAGGCCAAAGACAACCCGGCGCAGATGCTGGGAGAACTGGGCGAGTAACTTATATATGCGCATCATCATTTCCCCGGCGAAGAAAATGAACGAGGAGCGGGACGACTTCCCGGCACTGGGGCTGCCCGTGTTTCTCGACAAAACGAATACCCTGCGGGACTGGCTGAAGGGTCTCTCTTACGACGACGCGAAAGCCCTCTGGTCCTGCAACGACAAACTGGCGCAGCTCAACTACGACCGGTACGCCGTCATGGGCGCGCTCGACGAACTGCCCCGGCTCACCCCGGCCATCCTGTCCTATGAGGGCATCCAGTACCAGTACATGGCGCCGGACGTGTTCACTGCGCCGGCCCTCGACTTCATCCAGGCACACCTGCGCATCCTCTCCGGGTTCTACGGTGTCCTGAAGCCCTTCGACGGCGTCACCCCCTACCGCCTCGAAATGCAGGCGAAAGTCGGGAAACTTGGGTTTGACACAGCCACCCTCTATGACTACTGGGGCGATGCACTGTACCGCGAAGTCATGCGGGACAACAAAAGCAAAGCGCCCGGCGAGCCGGACCGCTTCGTTCTGAACCTCGCATCGAAGGAGTATTCCCAGTGTGTGGAGAAGTACCTGACTCCGGAGGACTTCTGCCTGACCGTCGTGTTCGGCGAGCTGAAGGAGGACCCGAAGACGGGGAAGGAGAAGGTCATCACGAAGGGCACGCTTGCCAAGATGGCCCGGGGCGACATGGTCCGGTTCCTCGCGGAGCGGGACATCACGGACCCGGAGGGCATCAAAGCCTACGACGGCCTGAATTTCCGGTTCTGCCCGGAACGGTCGTCCGAAAAAGAGTATGTATTTTTGAAGAATGGTTGAGACCGGCGGAGACGTTGCCCTGTGTAGCGCGAAACGCAAAAAGCCTGAGGAGGTCACCCCTATGAAGATCCTCATCAAAGACACCACCCGCGAGGAGCGGGAAGAAATCATCAAAAACGCTCTCAGCTGCGGCGGAGGGTGCGAGAACTGCACGGCCTGCTGGCTCGGTGGGGGAGACCCCTTCAAGATGTACCAGGACTACATCGACGGCAAGCGGGAGATCCGTGAGATCAACGCGGAGTACAACGCCCGATACATCCATTAAAAAGAAAAACAGACCAGGTGAAAACCTGGTCTGTTTTTTGGTCGGGGCGCCGGGATTTGAACCCGGGGCCTCCTGCTCCCAAAGCAGGCGCGCTAGCCAAACTGCGCCACGCCCCGACGGCCAAATCATTATAACAAAGGGGTATATGAGTGTCAATGAAAGGCAGGCGCAAAGAGCGTGTTCTGTGCTGTGCCGGTGTGGTATACTGAGTTTGGAAAACAAATCGCCGAACGAAAGGGGAGTGGCATATGCAGAAAAAAGAGTTCAAAAAGCTGGTGAAACAGGTCGAGACGAAGAAACTCACGAAGAAGGAGCGGGCGAAGGCCCCCGGTGAGTTCCTGGACCTCGGCTGCGGGTCCACCCATTATGAAATGAAGCAGGGCACCGCGCCGCTGAAGTCGGAGCACCCGGAGGACCCGAATGCCAAGTGGCCCGTCGTCCTCGTCCACGGGTACAGCACGCCCTACTTCCTCTACGACCACATTTTCGAGGGTCTCGTCAAAGAGGGCTACACGGTCATCCGCTATGACCTCATCGGCCGCGGCCTTTCGGAGCGGGTGAAGTCGAAGTACGCCCCGGAGGACTTCGCGGTGCAGCTCAAGGAGCTCATCGACTGGCTCGTGCCGGACGGCAAGTGCATCCTCTTCGGCACGTCCATGGGTGGTTCCATCCTGGCAGCGTTTTGCGCGATGTACCCCGGTGTCGCTCAGAAGATCGTCCTCTACGCCCCGGCGGGCATGGACAACTTCAAACCGCCCATCTACATGAAACTGGCGGCGGTCCCGGTGCTCGGCAAACGCATCTTCAAACTCGTCATGCCGAAGTCCACGCTGGCCCGCGCCACAGACGAGCTCCTGCACCAGGACGAGGCGGTCAAGGACCAGTTCGTCCGGGACCTCGCGTTCACCATGCAGTACAAAGGCTACCTTGCCGGCACCCACGCGAGCCTCGTCAACACCATCCTCAAAACGAAAGAAGCTACCAAGTATTATAAGAAGATGGCCAGACAGCACATCCCGACGCTGGTCATCTGGGGCACGGAAGACAAGACCATGCCCATCTACCAGATCGACCGTATGGCCAAAGTCCTGAAAGACGCCGAGTTCGTCATCTTCGAGGGCTCCGGCCACATCTTCCTCTACGATGAAGGGGAGCGGGCTCTGGCGCACACGCTTCCGTTCCTGAACGAAGAGTAAGAAAGGAGAAGCCCCATGTCCTTCATGTATCTCGCTTACATCGGCCTGCTCGTGCAGATCATCTTCATCTACGTCGAGCAGCAGAAAAAGTACGTGCCCGCTGTGGCGTTGAAGGGGACCGCGTCCCTGTTCTTCGTCGTTCTGGGTTTCCTCGGCCTGTCCATCGCCACCCTGCCCACCTTCGCGAAGGTCGTCGTCGCCGGACTCGTTTTCGGTCTCATTGGCGATGTATGCCTGAACCTCAGGTTCGTCCTCGAAAAGGCCGGACAGAAGATCTTCCTCGGCGGCATCCTCGCGTTCCTCATCGGCCACATCCTGTACCTCGTGGCTCTCGTGCCCCTCGCCGCCAAACTGTGGGTCTGGCTCGTCAGCGGCCTGCTCGTCGCCGCGGCCCTGCTGTACTGGATCCTCACGTCCGTCGAGGCGGAGAAGGCCTTCAAAGTCTTCGGTGTCGTCTACATCGGCGCCGTCGTCCTCATGACCGCGGTCTCGGTCGGCGTCTATGTCACCCGCCGCACCCCGGGCGCGCTCCTCTACATGGTCGGCGCGGTCCTGTTCACGGCCTCGGACATCATCCTCATCTTCAACACGTTCACGAAGGACGGCAAGGCGTGGATGCGCCCCGCGAACCTTCTGCTGTATTACCTCGGACAGCTGTTCATCGCCCTCAGCATCCAGGGGATGTGATGTGATAAAATGTAAAGAATAATTTTCGCTATGGAAATCCCCTCTGTTCATGTATAATAAAGGGGATTTCGTGCGCTTTTTGGGTACATCGCCCGGGCCACACAAAGGAGAATGCAACATGGAACGTAGCAGCGGTGTCCTGCTTGCCATCACGTCCCTGCCCTCGAAGTACGGCATCGGGACCCTCGGCAAAGAGGCGTTCGCTTTTGCGGACTTTTTGAAAGAAGCCGGCCAGAAGTACTGGCAGGTCCTGCCCCTCGGCCCGACCGGCCTCGGCGACAGCCCCTACTCGAGTTTCTCGACCTTCGCCGGCAACCCCTACCTCATCGACCTCGAGCTCCTCATCGAAGACGGGCTCCTCACGAAGAAATACGTCGAGTCCTTCGACTGGGGCGACGACCCCGCCCATGTCGACTATGTCGCTATGAAGGAGAACCGGGAGACCGTCCTGCAGAAGGCCTTCGAAAAAGGCTTCGAGCGGGACCGCGCGGACGTCGAGCGCTTCGTCGGCGACAACGTCTGGCTGCCGGACTATGCCCTGTTCATGGCCCTGCGGGAGTACTACGACGGCGTCAGCTGGATCGACTGGGAGGACCGGGACATCCGCCTGCGCAAACCGGAGGCCATCCAGAAATACCGCACCCTCCTCGAGGACCGGGTGAACTACTACACCTACGTGCAGTACCTGTTCTTCAAGCAGTGGAACGAGCTCCGCGAGTACGTGAAGCGCCTCGGCATCAAGATCATTGGCGATTTACCGATCTACGTCGCGGCGGACTCCGCCGACATCTGGCGCGAGCCTCAGTTCTTCCAGCTCGACGAGGAGAACATCCCGAAGAAGGTCGCCGGCGTCCCGCCGGACTACTTCTCCAAGGACGGCCAGCTCTGGGGCAACCCGCTCTACGACTGGGACACCATGCGCCAGGACGGCTTCGGCTGGTGGATCCGCCGCATCGAAGGCGCCGTCAAGATGTATGACGTCCTCCGCCTCGACCACTTCCGCGCGTTCGCGTCCTACTGGTCCTGCCCCTACGACGCGGAGACCGCGAAGGAGGGCGAGTGGCACAACGGCCCCGGCATGAGCCTGCTCCGTGTGCTGCGCGACTGGTTCTACGGCACGGAGTTCATCGCCGAAGACCTCGGCATCCTGACCCCCGACGTCGACCAGCTTCTCGAGGACTCCGGGTTCCCCGGCATGAACATCCTCGAGTTCGCCTTCACGAAGAACGCCGACTCGAAGTACCTGCCCCACCGCTGCAAGGCGAACTCCATCGTCTACACCGGCACCCACGACAACGACACGGTCGTCGGCTGGTTCCACGACGACGAGGTCCCGGAGGAGGACAAGCAGGTCGCGAAAGAGTACCTCGGCATCTCGGAGGAAGAGGGCGCGCACCTCGCCTTCATCCGCGGCGGCATGGGTTCTCCCGCGAACCTGTTCATCGCCCAGATGCAGGACTGGCAGGGCCTCGACAGCACCTGCCGCATGAACGTCCCCGGCGTTGCCCTCGGCAACTGGACCTGGCGCATGGAGCCCGGTTCTGCAAACGAGGAACTCGCGGTTCTCATGCGGGAATACACGCGCATTTTCGGGCGACTCACGGCGTGAGCGCGTGAAACAAATTTTTCATGTTTAAATGTTAAATAAATTACAAACCCCGTGGAGTTCCCACGGGGTTTTTGTCTAAGTTGTACGAAATTGAAAACGACACGTATTTTTCCTTTATTATGGGGTTTTTCGTGTGTTATAATCCACGCTGTATCCAAATATACATACCAATTTTTTGCGGAGGGAAAAGCATTATGGCAAAGAAATATGTCTACCTTTTCAGCGAAGGTAATGCGAACATGCGTGAGATCCTCGGCGGTAAGGGTGCGAACCTTGCAGAAATGACCAACCTCGGTCTTCCTGTTCCTCAGGGTTTCACCGTTTCCACTGAAGCCTGCACGCAGTACTACGAAGATGGCCGTCAGATCAACGGCGACATCCAGGCTCAGATCCTGGACGCTGTTGTCGAACTGGAAAAGATCGCCGGCAAGAAGTTCGGCGACAAAGAGAACCCGCTTCTCGTTTCCGTTCGTTCCGGTGCCCGTGCTTCCATGCCCGGCATGATGGACACCATCCTGAACCTCGGTCTGAACGAAGAAGTCGTTGAGACTCTCGCCAAGAAGTCCGGCAACCCGCGTTGGGCCTGGGACTGCTACAGACGTTTCATCCAGATGTTCTCCGACGTCGTTATGGAAGTCGGTAAGAAATACTTCGAACAGCTCATCGACGAGATGAAAGAGAAGAAGGGCGTTACTCAGGACGTCGACCTCGACGCTGATGACCTGAAGGAACTCGCCTACCAGTTCAAGGAAGAGTACAAGAACAAGATCGGCGAAGAATTCCCGTCCGACCCGAAAGTTCAGCTCTTCGAAGCTGTCAAAGCTGTTTTCCGTTCCTGGGACAACCCCCGTGCGAACGTTTACAGACGTGACAACGACATCCCGTACTCCTGGGGTACCGCTGTCAACGTCCAGATGATGGCCTTCGGTAACATGGGTGACACCTCCGGTTCCGGTGTTGCTTTCACCCGTGACCCGGCTACCGGTGAAAACCAGTTCTTCGCAGAAGTTCTTATGAACGCTCAGGGCGAAGACGTCGTTGCCGGTGTCCGTACTCCGATGCACATCGACGCCATCAAGGAGACCATGCCGGAGATCTACGATCAGCTCCTCGGCATCGCTCACAAGCTTGAGAACCACTACAGAGATATGCAGGACATGGAGTTCACCATCGAAGACGGTAAGCTCTACATGCTCCAGACCCGTAACGGTAAGCGTACCGCGAAGGCCGCTCTGAAGATCGCTCACGACCTCGTCAAGGAAGGTAAGATCTCCAAGGAGAGAGCTATCCTTGCTGTCGACCCGAGAAACCTCGACACCCTGCTTCACGGCTCCTTCGACAAGGCTGCTGTCAAGAACGCCACCCAGATCGGTAAGGGTCTTCCCGCCGCTCCCGGTGCTGCTTCCGGTAAAGTCGTCTTCTCCGCGGAAGACGCAGTCGAATGGGCTGCCCGCGGCGAGAAAGTCGTCCTTGTCCGTCTCGAGACCTCTCCCGAGGACATCGAAGGCATGAAGGCTGCTCAGGGTATCCTGACTGCCCGCGGCGGTATGACCTCCCACGCAGCGGTTGTTGCCCGTGGTATGGGTTCCTGCTGTGTCGCCGGCTGCTCCGAACTCGTCATGGACGAGGAGAACAAGACCTTCCAGCTCGGTGGTAAGACCTACAAAGAAGGCGACTGCATCTCCTTCGACGGTTCCACCGGTGACATCTACGACGGTCTCCTTCCTGTTCTCGATGGTTCCATCGAAGACGAGGACTTCAAGACCCTCATGCGCTGGGCGGACGACTTCAGAACCATGAAGGTCCGTACCAATGCCGATACTCCGGAAGACGCCCGCAAGGCCCGTGAGCTTGGCGCAGAAGGCATCGGCCTCTGCCGTACCGAGCACATGTTCTTCTCCGAAGGCCGTATCGATTCCTTCCGCGAGATGATCTGCTCCTCCACCAAGGAAGAGAGAGAAGAAGCTCTTGAGAAGATCCTTCCCATGCAGCAGAAAGACTTCGAGCAGCTCTACGAAGCTCTGGAAGGCATGCCCGTCACCATCCGCTTCCTCGATCCGCCTCTCCACGAGTTCGTTCCGACCGAAGAAGCTGACATCAAGAAGCTCGCCGATGCCAAGGGCAAGAGCGTTGAAGAGATCAAGGCTCTCATCCAGGGTCTCCACGAGTTCAACCCGATGATGGGTCACCGTGGCTGCCGTCTGGCTGTCTCCTATCCGGAGATCGCTGTCATGCAGACCCGTGCCGTCATCCGCGCTGCGATTGCTGTCAACAAGAGCCACCCGGGTTGGAAGACCATGCCCGAGATCATGATCCCGCTGGTCGGTGAGACCAAAGAGCTCCAGTTCGTCAAGCAGATCGTCATCGACACTGCGAACGAAGAGATCGCCGCTGCCGGTGTCAACATGAGCTACCAGGTCGGTACCATGATGGAGATCCCGCGTGCCTGCCTCATCGCCGATGAGATCGCAGCCAACGCCGACTTCTTCTGCTTCGGTACCAACGACCTTACCCAGATGACCTACGGCTTCTCCCGTGACGACGCCGCGAAGTTCTTCCCGGACTACTACGACGCCAAGATCATGGAGAACGATCCGTTCGCCAAGCTTGACCAGAACGGTGTTGGCAAACTCATGAAGATGGCCCTCGACCTTGGCAAGCCCGCCAACAAGGACCTGCATGCAGGTATCTGCGGCGAGCACGGCGGCGACCCGACTTCCGTCGAGTTCTGCAACAGCCTCGGCCTTGACTATGTCTCTTGCTCCCCGTTCCGTGTCCCGATCGCACGCCTTGCTGCTGCTCAGGCTGCCATCAAGCAGTCCAACAAGAAGTACAACGCGTAACTTCTGCGACACAACGTCGAGCGCGGCTTAACAACCGCCAAAACGCAAATATGCCCGAGAACTTCTTAGGAAGCTCTCGGGCTTTTTGTTTTGTTTTCCTTTGGCGATATACCCCTCAATCCCATCACCATTGGTGAAGCTTTCGGAGGCTTCGCCTCCTTTTCGGAAACATCCGCCAGGCAGCGGGGCGGACGGCGACGCTCAGCTAGTACACCGCAAACCGTCCCTGTTAGCTGCCGTGCGTATTGACGCCCTCCACTCCGCTCCGGGCTCAGTGTCATACCCACCACAATAGCCCTTTTATACGCTCTCGCTCTCAAACTTGCTAAGCTTATAGGTGCCACAGTCCTTCGGTGCTGTCAAGGGCGCACCCGTGCGCCGCATACCGTGCGGCAAAGCCCTATGACAGCACCTCCGCCCTGCGGCACGGGGCAGACAACAGACCAAAGGGGCGCTGCGGCCCTTTGGCCTGCAAGATACTATGGACATGAGGAGTTCACGCTAAATGCCCGTTTCGGCGTTTTTGGCGTTAACTTTATTTTCTCTGCTTGTCAGGGTTCTCACGCTAAATCATCGTCACTCGGATTTTAGCGTTAGAATCAGAGTGATTATCATCCAATCATCAAAGGAGCAGAAGATGAAAACCGAGAAATCTCTCACGCTAAATGCATATTGCGTTATATTTAGCGTTAACATCGAATAGGCCGCCGCGAATAAAACTAACGCTAAAACCGATATTTCAACATTTAGCGTGAACTCGGCGAGAAAGCCGGAAGGGGTAGGGGTCCGGGGACAGGGGAAGGTGGCTTTCTCCCACGCTCTTTGGCTCCCCCTTCCCCGGAAGAGAGCATATCGCCTTCTATGGCCGGCGTTTGTTGATGCCGGCTAGTCTGTTAATGCCGATTATTGAATGTTCACCGAATCCCTGTTTGCCGGAACAGACCCTGCAACCGAAGCTGCAGGGTCTGTTTTGTGAAATATGCGTGTAAAAAAGTAGTGGGATAAGAGTAGTGGGTCAAGCGTAGTGCGTCAGTTGAGGTCCACCTTCGGCAGGGTGACGGTGGCTTTGAAGAGGTCGCCGTCGATGTCGAGGGAGAGGGAGCCGCCCATGAGGGAGACGAGGTCTTTGGCGATGGACAGGCCGAGGCCGTGACCTTCGGTCTCGCCGCGGGAGCGGTCGCCCCGGACGAAGCGCTGCATCAGCTCTTCGGCGGAGATGTTCAGCGGTTCCGCGGACGTGTTCTTGAGCTCAAAGATTGTTGTAGTTGAACTCTTGGCCGAGCCGTCAATGCCGGTGGCCGAGCCGTCAGTGCCGTTGCCGGTGGCAGCCGGGCCGTCTGCCACGGACGCGTAGATGCGGGTGTTCGGCGCGGAATACTTCAGCGCGTTGGACAGCAGGTTCGAGAGGACCCGGTAGGTCTGCTGCCCGTCCGCGTAGACGATGTGCTCGCCGGTGACGGGCTGGCCGTCGGCGCCGGTGAATACGATCTCATTGCCGTTCTTCTCCATTTCCGGCGCGAACTCGGCGATGGCCTGGGCCGCGAGCTCTGTGAGGTTCAGCGGAGTACAGTGGAGTGGCACGTTGCCGGCGGAAGCTTTGGAGGCTTCCAGCAGGTCTTCGATGAGGTGCTTCAGCTTCTCGGACTGGTCGTGGATGACGCCGACATACTGCACGGACTCCTCGTCCCCGAGTTCGCCGGCCTCAGCCTTGCGGTCCAGCAGACCGGAGTAGTTGATGAGCGACGTCAGCGGCGTCTTCAGGTCGTGGGTCACGTTCGTGATGAGCTCCGTCCGGGTCCGCTCTTCCTGAACGGCCTTTTCGACGGCTTTGTCCATGGTCTCCCGGGTGACGGTGAGGTTCCCGGCGAGGGTCCGGAGGGAGGCGGGCAGGCCGCTCCCGTCGACCGTGACATCGGTGTCGGTGCCGGAGGCGGCGATGATCTCATCGAGCCCCCGGAGGTACTTGACCAGCCGGGCCAGGACATAGAGGTTGAAGGCGACGAGCAGGACGAGGAACAGGATGGCTGTCCCAACGGGGCCCCGCATGTGCACCATCAGGTTGATGAGCAGGGTGTTGAGGAACAGGTAGCCGATGACCCAGAGCACCGCGCGTTTCGGCAGCTGCTTTGGCACATATTTGGCGTTGGCCGCCGCCTCTTTCCAGTTGTTGGCGATGTACGTCCCGTTGCGCCCGAGCCAGCCGAAGAACCGGCCGATGAGCGTGTGTTTCCAGTAGCCGCGTCCGGACTTCACGGTCCGGCAGACGGAGGCGAGCCATTCGGCGAGGAGCAGAAAGCAACCCGCGGTCGTCAGGACGCCCCCCAGCGGGAGCCAGGGCCAAACGCTCAGCGAGTCGGCCGATTCAGTCATCGCAGCGAGGGGAAGGCCCAGACAGAGGCCGAACAGGATGGCGAAGAGCAGGAAGTGTACATCGCCGGGGAGCTTGTCGATAGCGGCCGTCACCAGACGGGAGCCGTCTTTGGCGTACCGGACCGGTTCCGGAGACCCGTCAGCCGCGACGGGGTCGTCGTTTCGGTGTCCCACGAGGTGCAGGAACCAGATCAGGAGTGCGAGGCCTGCCAGGTACGAGAAGATCATGATGGCAAGGATCCAGCCGGCGGGCCGGTCTTTCATGATGTCGTACATCTGCCGGGCGGCGATGTATTCATCGTTCTCGTCCGTGAGCGCGCGGAACAGGGTGAGGTCCGCTTTCTGTCCGGCGGGGTCGTTGACCCAGAAGTAGACGGCGGTCCCTTCCGGCAGTCCGTCGAGGACATTGTCCACTTCCTGGTCGTTCAGATAGTCGATGCCCTTCATGAAGGAGCGCTTGCTGTCCTTGCCGGCGCAGATAGCGTGGCCTTTCACGTCGGCGACAGAGGGCTTCCCGGAGAGGTTCGTGTAGACGGACCCGTCGACGGCCCGGACATAGTACCGAAGGCTCCCGTTGTGTTTGAGCCAGAGAGTATGGTCGTTCCGGTCGGATTCGAGGCTGTCGAGCTGCGCGTCTTCCCAGGTGTCATACTGCCGGTTCAGTTCCGCGCGGATCTCGTCTTCCGACAGCGCCATGGTGTCGTATTCGAAGTCGATCGTCAACGTGTCATCGTCGACGTCCGCAGTCTTCAGATGGACCGTCGGGCTGCGGTAGAAAGGTTCTTCCATCGGGTCCATGTTCTGCTGTTTCAGGTATTTCTGCCGGGCCATGTACTGGTCGACGATGGCCTCGACCGTTTCTTTCTGTGCTTTTGCATAGGCTTTTTCGTAGACATCCCGGTCCGCGGAGGCCAGGTACTGAAGGCTCCCGACGTCGTCTTCGAGGATCCGCTCAAAGGCGGGCGTCGCGGTAAAGCTCTGACGGCCTTCCGCCGCGTCGTTCGCAAAGTATTGGCCCGGACCTAAGAGGACGCTTCCGATGCCCAGTTCCACGGCACACCAGGTGCCGAGAGAGAACAGCAGCGTGGCTAACAGAAGGCAGATCGCCTTCGAAATTTTGGTGTATTTAAATCTTGTCGACTTTGTAGCCAAGTCCCCACACCACCTTTAAATAGTTTGGATTTTTCGGGTCGATCTCGATCTTTTCACGGATGTTCCGGATGTGCACCGTCACGGTCTTCTCGGTCGACAGGGCCGGTTCGTTCCAGACCGCCTCGTAGATCTGCGCGGAGGACAGCACGTGTCCCATGTTCCGCATGAGGTATTCGAGGATCTGGTACTCGAGCGCCGTGAGCCGGACTTCTTCGCCGTCGACGGTCACCTGCTTTTTGTCGGTGTCCAGTTCGAGGCCTCCGGTCACCAGCACGTGTTCGCTGACTTCCATGCTGCCAAGTTTCGCGTACCGGCGGACCTGGGACTTCACCCGGGCCACGAGTTCCAGCGGGTTGAAGGGCTTCGTGACGTAGTCGTCCGCCCCGAAGCTGAGCCCCGTGATCTTGTCGGTGTCCTCGGACTTCGCCGAGAGCAGGATGACCGGGACGTTGTTGGTCTCCCGGATCTTCAGCATGGCGGTGAGGCCGTCCATGCGGGGCATCATGATGTCGAGCACCATGCAGTGCACCTCGTGCTCTTTCAGCAGTCCGAGAGCCTCGATGCCGTCCATCGCCGTCAGGACCTCGTACCCTTCCTGGGTGAGGTAGATGCGAATGGAGTCGAGGATCGCTCTGTCGTCGTCGCAAACCAAAACCGTGTACATAAGTGCCTCCGTGTCGTGTTGTTCGAAATCGTTCTGACCTGACTATACTCTATCATAGCAAAAGTGCACCGAAAGTTCAGAGTTTTCAAAGAAAAAGTAAAGATTGCTCCGCATGGTTCCCTGGGGCGATGTACGCTGTGGTCTACCACACGGTGGTTGTGCAATTTGCACGGAAAGTTGACGAGGATTTTGACACCTCCCGTCCAAAAAATGTCAGACTATCTCTTGTTCGTAAAATTTCTCATGTTATAATATTCAAGTAAAAATAGCGCATTGCATAAACCCGCGCTGTGTGAGTTACTTTGGGAGGGTATCATTATGACCAACATGCTGAAAAACGTTATCATCGTCGACGGAAGCGGCTGGATCCCGTTCTGGGGCGACATCGTCATCGAAGACGGCAAAGTTGCCATCCTTCGTTCCGGCGAGAACACTCTGTTCAACGAAGAGAAGACGTTCGACAAGGTCACCAACTATGACCGTAAAGCTTATGTCATCCCCGGCGTCGACGCTGAGATGACCATGGAAAAATACGAAGAAGAGCTCAAGTCCATCCTTGCCGACCTCGAAGCAGGCGTCAAGATCGAGAAGGCTGTCCGAAAGCTCACCGGCTACGGTGTTGGCCAGCGCGAGTTCACGAAGGAAGGCGTCGTCGCCAACATCGCTGTCCTCGACAAGCCGGCTACCAAGATCCTTGCTGCTTACGCTGCCGGCGAAGAACTGTAAGAAAGGTCCATTTGAGTCATGCATGAACTGGGAATCGTGTTTTACATCATCGACGATGTCGAAGAGGTCGTCGAGAAAAATGAACTGACCACCGTGTCCTCTGTCACGCTGGAATTGGGAGAAGTCTCCGGCGTCGTCCCGAGCTATCTCGATGACGTCTGGAACTGGGCTGTCAAAAAACATGAGTGCATGACCGAGGCCAAGCTCAATGTCATCAACACGCCGGCTGTCACGTACTGTGAGAACTGCGCGAAGACCTATGCCACCGTGAAGTACGGGCGCCAGTGCCCCTACTGCGAGTCAGGTAAAACGTACCTGCTCCGCGGTCAGGAGATCAACGTCAAGGAGATCGAAGCGGTCTGACGACATATCTGTAACACCAAACCCCCGAGCGTCCGCTCGGGGGTTTTTGTCGACAAAAGAGTCGATTTATCTCTGTACGGAAGTCCGCGACTTAGTCTATAATAGATGGGTACAAACACAGTATACTCAGAAAGGGGAACTCTGAATGAAACACGTAAGGAAACTGCTGGCAGTGCTTCTGACCATGGTCATGACCCTGGTCCTGGCGCTGCCCATGAGTTTTGCCGCCGACGAGGAGACCGTCTCCCAGGAGAACGACCTGCGGGTCATGGTCATGTCCGACATGCACACCATCCCCGAGGCCATGATCAAAGGGACCGCGGACTACCAGCACGCCGTCGACCTCGACCAGAAGGTGTTCAACGAGTCGGAAGCTATCCTGGATGCCCAGCTTCAGCAGGTACGCTTTTCGAAACCGGACGTGCTGCTCCTGAACGGCGACATCACCAAAGACGGTGAGTACGCGGCACACAAGTCCCTTGCCACCAAGCTGAAACAGCTGAAAAAGGACCTGCCGGGCCTCAAAGTCTATGTGACGAACGGCAACCACGACATCAACAACCCCGCCGCGAAGAACTTCAACACCGCGGACGGCAAGGCGGTCAAGGCGAAGCGGACGACCCAGAAGGACTTCCGGAACCTCTATAAAGACATCACCTGGAACGACTCCACTGTCAAAGCGACTTACACGCCGCCGGAAGGCGCTGAGGCCGGTGCCCTCTCCTATGTGGCCCGCCCGAAGAAGGGCTTTACCGTCATCGTCATCGATTCGAACTGCTACACCTCGGACAATACGTCCGACGGCGAACAGCTCTGTGAAGTCCGCGGCAACATCCCGTCCGACCTCCTGAAATGGGCACAGAGACAGGCGAGAGCCGCCCGCAAGAGAGGCGATACGGTCATCGGGATGATGCACCACGGCGTGGTCTCCCATTTCACTCAGGAGTCCACCATCCTCGGTCACTTCCTCGTCGATGACTTCCAGAACGTCTCGACCAAACTGGCCGACGCCGGCATGCACTATGTCTTCACTGGACACCAGCATTCTCAGGACGTGGCGGTCATGCGCACGGAGAAGGGCAACCAGCTCTATGACATCGAGACCGGTTCCTCCATCACGTATCCCTGTCCCATGAGAGCCGTCTGGTTCCTGCGGGAGGGTTCCGCGAAGACCGACAACGGCTGGAGCGAGATCGTCAAGGGCGCGACCATCAAGAACCTGCCCATCGCCCATACGGACCCCCAGACCGGAGAATATGTCACGATCGACGACATGACCGCCTATGCGAAGAACCGGGGCCTCAGCGCCACCATCGTGAGCGCGGTCCTGAAGGACAAGCTCTACTGGTCCCTTCCGAACTATCCGAAGGAACTGGACACCGTCATCGATAAACTCATCCCGGACCTCTGCAACATCCCGGTCACGGACGACGGGAAGTATTCCCTGATCGACCTCGTGAACTACGCGAACCAGAGCCACCAGGGAGGCACAGACAACGGACAGGACCCCGCCTGGGTCAAAGAAGGGAAGAAGAACGTCGCCGAGAACAAGTTCCTCGCGGCACTGACCGACACCCTTTGCAAAGACCTCGCGGCGCTGACCGGTCAGGGCATCAACAAACTCACGAAGACCGAACTCGTCAAAGGGCCGGCGATCGACCTTTTGTACCACGGCCTCTTCGGCGCGGCCCATGTGTCTTACTATACCGTCCCGCAGATCGCCAGAGACCTCGATGAGTTCCTCGTGAAGACGCTCGAGTCCATGACGAACGACAAGAATTACCCGAACGACAACGCGTTCACTCTGACCGGGGCGAACGTCGTGAAGGAAGGACAGCCCGACTGGTCCTCCCTCGACAACCGGGTCTCGGAGACGAACATCGTCCAGAAGCTCGTCGCCGCTCTCCTCGGCAACAGCTGAGCAGAAATGGCGGAATCATGCGGAAAAGGTTGACATAAAAAAACAAAGATGTTACACTCTTTCGCGTATTATAAGTAAATAAACCTTTTGAAAGACGTTGACGGAGACAGTAGGTCTGCAGTGCCAAGGCACGAGGAGCGAGCGCGGGGACGGTGAGAGCCCGGCAGGCGGAGGCGGCAGACACGAATATCACTCCTGAGTTGCATGCTGAACGCGGGCGGTACATCGCCGCAAGTAAGCACCGCCGGCACCCGCCGTTACCCGGGGCTCATATGTTGGTATGATGCTTAACAGGTGGTTACAAACGAAGTTTAGGCTTCGTCCTGTCAGCACAGGGCGGAGCCTTTTTTGATGCACTGGCCAACAGCAGTGGATCGCCGAAAGGAGTAAAACGCAATGGCTCTCTATGAGAAAGTGTCCACGGACCTCAATTTTGTGGAGCGTGAACACGAAGTCGCGAAGTTCTGGGACGACGCGCACATCTTTGAGAAAACCGAAGAGCAGGACGGCCGTCCTTCCTACGTCTTCTATGACGGCCCGCCCACCGCGAACGGTAAACCGCACATCGGTCACGTCCTGACCCGTGTCATCAAGGACATGATCCCGCGGTACCGCACCATGAAGTACAACTTCGTTCCCCGCAAGGCCGGCTGGGACACCCACGGCCTCCCCGTTGAGATCGAAGTCGAAAAGAAGCTCGGCCTCGACGGCAAGGAGCAGATCGAAGAGTATGGCCTCGAGCCGTTCATCGCCGAATGTAAAAAGTCCGTCTGGCAGTACAAGGGCATGTGGGAAGACTTCTCGAAGGTCGTCGGCTTCTGGGCTGACATGGACCACCCGTATGTCACGTACGAGAACGACTTCATCGAGTCCGAATGGTGGGCGCTCAAGAAGATCTACGACCGCGGCCTCCTCTACAAGGGCTTCAAGGTCGTCCCGTACTGCCCCCGCTGCGGTACGCCGCTGTCCTCCCACGAAGTGGCGCAGGGCTACAAGGACGTCAAAGAGCGTTCCGCCATCGTCCGCTTCAAGGTCAAGGGTGAGGACGCATACTTCCTCGCATGGACCACGACGCCCTGGACCCTGTCCTCCAACGTCGCTCTCTGCGTGAGCCCGACCGACACCTACATCAAGGTCAAGGCGGCGGACGGTTACACCTACTACATCGCCCAGCCCCTCGCGGACACCGTTCTCGGCAAACTCGCCGAAGACGGCAAACCCGCTTACGAAGTCCTCGAGTCCTATGTGGGCAAGGACCTCGAATACAAAGAGTACGAGCCGCTCTACGACTTCGAACAGGCCCTCGCCGACAAACAGCGCAAGAAGGGCTTCTTCGTCACCTGCGACTCCTACGTCTCCATGGATGACGGTACCGGTATCGTCCACATCGCTCCCGCTTTCGGTGAAGACGACGGACGCATCGGCCGCAACTATGACCTTCCCTTCATCCAGATGGTCGACGAGAAGGGTGAACTGAAACCCGAGACTCCCTACGCCGGCATGTTCGTCAAGGACGCCGACCCGAAAGTCCTCGTGGACCTCGACAAGGAAGGCAAACTCTACGACGCGCCGAAGTTCGAGCATAACTACCCGTTCTGCTGGCGCTGCGACACGCCGCTCATCTACTACGCCAGAGAGTCCTGGTTCATCAAGATGACCGACGTCCGTGACGACCTCGTCCGGAACAACAACACCATCAACTGGATCCCGCAGTCCATCGGCGAAGGCCGGTTCGGCAACTGGCTCGAGAACGTCCAGGACTGGGGCCTGTCCCGTGACCGTTACTGGGGTACCCCGCTCAACATCTGGGAGTGCCCGGACTGCGGTTGCAGAGACTGCATCGGTTCCATCGAGGAACTGAAGGAAAAAGCCATCGAGTGCCCGGATGACATCGAACTCCACCGTCCCTATGTGGACCGCGTGAAGCTGAAGTGCCCGGACTGCGGCGGCGAGATGCAGCGTGTCCCCGAAGTCATCGACTGCTGGTTCGACTCCGGCTCCATGCCCTTCGCCCAGCACCACTATCCCTTCGAGAACAAGGAACTCTTCGAGTCCCAGTTCCCGGCAGACTTCATTTCCGAGGCCGTCGACCAGACCCGCGGCTGGTTCTACTCCCTTCTCGCGATCAGCACCCTCATCTTCAACAAGGCGCCATACAAGAACGTCATCGTCCTCGGCCACGTCCAGGACGAAGACGGCCAGAAGATGTCCAAGTCCAAGGGCAATGCCGTCGACCCGATGGAAGCGCTGAACACCTACGGTGCCGACGCCATCCGCTGGTACTTCTACACGAACTCCGCGCCCTGGCTGCCGAACCGCTTCTCCGGCCGCGCCGTCACGGAAGCGCAGAGAAAGATCCTCGGTACCCTCTGGAACACCTACGCGTTCTTCGTCCTCTACGCGAACATCGATGAGTTCGACGCCACGAAGTACACGCTGGACTACGACAAGCTGTCCGTCATGGACAAGTGGTGTCTGTCCAAGCTGAACTCCATGGTGAAGGGCGTCGACGAGAACCTCGACAACTATCGCATCCCGGAAGCTGCCGCCTACATCGAGAAGTTCGTGGATGACCTCTCCAACTGGTATGTCCGCCGCGGCCGTTCCCGTTACTGGGGCAAGGAGATGACGCAGGACAAGATCAACGCCTACATGACGCTGTACACCGCCCTCGTCACCACCGCGAAGACCGCCGCTCCCATGATCCCCTTCATGACGGAAGAGATCTACCGCAACCTCGTCTGCAGCATCGACAAGGACGCTCCGGAGTCTGTCCACCTTTGCGCGTTCCCCGAAGTGAACGAGGCCTGGATCGACCCCGAACTCGAGGCGGACATGGACGAAGTCCTCTCCATCGTCACCCTCGGCCGTGCCTGCCGTAACGGTTCCAACCGCAAGAACCGCCAGCCCCTCGCGAAGATGTTCGTGAAGGCCGACAAGGCGCTCTCCGACTTCTATGTCGAGATCATCGAAGACGAGCTGAACGTCAAGGCCGTCGAGTTCGTCGAAGACGACTCCGCTCTGGTCACCTACGCGTTCAAGCCGCAGATGCGCACCCTCGGTCCGAAGTTTGGCAAACAGCTGGGCGAGGTCCGCACCGCGCTCCAGAACATCGAAGACGGTTCCGCCGCCAAGGCCGAGCTCGACTCCACCGGTTTCCTGACCATCACCCTGTCCACGGGCGATGCACGCCTCGCCGAGGAAGACCTCCTCATTGAAGCGGTCCAGCAGGAAGGCCTCTACACCCTGTCTGAAGGCGGTGTCACCGTCGCTCTCGACACGGTCCTGACTCCCGAACTGGAAGCCGAAGGTCTCATGCGTGAAGTCGTCTCCAAGGTCCAGACCATGCGGAAAGACGCTGGCTTCGAGGTCACCGACCACATCGCCCTCTATGTCGACGGTACCGACGCGGTCAAGAAGGTCATCGAAGACAACGCGGCCTCCGTCCAGAAGGATGTCCTCGCGGACGCTCTGAACGTGGGCGAGAAACTTGCGGATGCCGACGAACCCGGTGTTGCCCTCTCCAAGGAATGGAAGATCAACGGCAACGACACGGTCCTCGGCGTCAAGAAAGTCTGAGTCGCCAGGCTCCCTCGCAGGCCGGCAGGTCTGCTCAGCACAGGCTGAACCACACAAAACAATACCGGACGAGCTCGGTTCGAGTTCGTCCGGTTCTTTTTTGTATTATGTTTGGCGATGTACCGCTTCGCTTATGTAAGGCCCGCCGGGTCGTTCACGACGCCCGTGAAGAGCAGGTCGCCGGTGTACCCGGTGATGGCGAAGTAGAACGGGCGGTCCACCGTGAAGGTGATACGCTGCGTCGGCAGAGCGGACTTGCTCAGCACGATCGCTGTGAAGGCGGCGGCTTCGACGCCCTCTTCATCGGTCTTGACGCGCGCCGCGTGCTCGATCTGCGAGACGGACGTGTTCGACGAGTCCTCCATGAGCGGCGTGAAGTTCGCTTTCGCCCCGAAGATGTCGGTGACGCCGAGCTTCTGAAGGTCCTTGATGAGGTCCACATCGGAGACCGCGTCCATCTTCGGAAGGCTCAGGGTGACCTGCGGGTACGAGAAGTTTTTGTAGTTCTCGGTGTCGGTGAGCAGGTTCAGCGCTTCCTTGTCCGACGCGAGCTGCGCCGGCGTCACGCCTTTCTTCGGCAGGAAGAACCACATGGAGCCGCTGTTGCGGAGCGGCAGTGCGACCGCTTCGAAGTTCTTGCCGGTGTAGTAGGGGTAGGTTTCGACGAGGTGCATCATGTCGACCTGCTTGTCTCCGGAGGGGACATGGAAGGTCTGCTTCTTGGTGGCAGAGGCGTCGAACTGTTCCGCCCAGGCGGCTTTATAGTAGATGGTCGAGACGAGAGCCAGCACGACCGACGGGTCGAGGGTCAGGTTCCCGGCCTGGTCTTTCAAGAGGTCGTGGGTCTGTTCGTTGATCCAGTCCTGCAGCGCTTTGTTCATCTCTTTGGAACCCGGCTTCCCGGCAAAGGACCAGGCGTAGTGCTTCTTCGCGAGGGTGTCGAGCGTCTTCTGGTTGTACTTGAGGCTCTCGTTCAGCCACAGGGAGTTCGCGAGGAGGCTGATGCATTCCCCGTCGTCCTGATAGTTGGCGGTGAAGAGGTTCTGCACGCGTTTGCGCAGGGAGGACAGGCTCTTTTCCCCGAGCAGGTCGAGGAGCTGCTGCCGGCTGTTGCCGTCGGTGGTCTCGGTCAGCATGGCGAGCGCCAGGTAGACGTTGATGGGGGAGTAGAGCGCATTCGTGTCCGAGCCATCTTTGGCCGCTTTGCTGTTGCCGAGGACCTGGGCGAGGGTCTTTTTGTAGAAGGCCTTCAACGCTTTCGGGTTGCCCTTGCCGGCTTCGACGCGGGCTTCGTTGTAGGCCTGCCAGGCTTCGAAGTCTTTGTCCGTGGCGTTGTCGCCGGGGTACTTGACCGTTTCCGGGTAAACCGGTTTTGCGATCGCCAGGTTCGAGGCCGCGTTCGACGGCGCGCAGGCAACGAGGGTCGTGAGCAGGACGCTCAGGACCAGCGCGACCGCCACCACCGCGGACAGGCGTTTCATCATCGTGTGTTTCATAAGAGCTCTCCTTTTCAAAGCATGGAGTTTCTAAATCAGTAATAGCAGAGTTTGCGGAAAAATGCAAGTTCCCGGACAGAACAAAAACCACCGAACGACTCGCGAGAGCCCTTCGGTGGTTCGTATTCGTTTTGGCGATGTACGTCAGGCTGTCTGCAATGCTGCCAGAATGATGTCCGCCATCTGTTTGTGGCCGTAAGGCGTCGGGTGGTTGTCGTTGAGGTACCCGGGGCTGTTGCGGTCGCAGAACAGGGTGTCGATGTGTTCCATCTTCACGTAGGTGTAGCCGTTGCCCGCGGCAGCGCCGGCGGCGTGGCTGTTGAAGAGGTCGATGAACGGAGTGACGAGAGCGCCGATGTCGACGGGCAAAGCGCCCTTCACGAACGCGTCCTGCGCGGCGTTATAGTAGCCGATGACGAGGAGCTTGGCGTTCGGGTTGATCTCCTTGATCTTCGTGACGATCGCGTTGAAGTTCGAGACGTACTGACGGTAGAAACCGATCAGCAGGGTGGAGACCTGCGCCATGTATGCGGCGTTGTCCGCCAGTTTATAAGCATTGCCCAGCATATCGCCCCAGAACGCGAGAGCGAGGTTCAGGTTCTCGCCCTGGACGTTGTCGAGGATGCCGGAGGGGATGGTCAGGTCGTTGATGCCGATGCCGAGGGTGATGACGTCCGCCTGCTTGATGTGGTTGTAGTACTGCTTGCGGACTTTCGCGAGGCCGGTCTGGTCGACGGTGCGGTAGTTGTCCGTGGTCGGGACACGCCAGCCGACAGCGATGTCGCCGGGGTAGTCCTCGCAGAGCAGGTACCGGAGGTCGTGGGAACGGAGGCCGATGTGGGCGTCCTGGTAAACTTTGGTGGCGCCGATGCCCTGTGCGACATACTGCGGGTAGGAACCGTCGACGACGGGCCAGGAAGCTTTCCACTTGGTGTCTTCCACGAAGCCGGGCAGGGAATAGCCTGCGGCGATGGAGTCACCCAGTACGGTATAGACGACCTTGCCGTCTTTGTTGATGTCGTACTTCGCGTACGTTTTCGGTTTCTTTGCTGCGAAGGCGAAGACTGACGTGACGCTCAGGATGAGCGCGAGGGTCAGAAAGATGGCCAGCAGCTTTTTGGTTTTCTTCAATGAAAACCCTCCTTACAAACACACAAAATCACTAATAATAATTATAGCACCGGAATGCTGAATTATTCTGAAAGCATTTCTTTACCTTACGCCCAGCATCTTTTCGAATGCGTTGCGGTAGGTCGGGTTCGAGGGGGCGAACGCGTAGTTTAAGAACAGGACGTCGTCGATGTCATGCTGCTGCACGAACGACGTAAGGTTCAGGTCCACCTTCCGGGGGTCGACGACGTAGACCGTTTCGTAGTTGTCGGTGAGGAAGGGGGCGAACGCGTTGCCGTAAGACTCCTTGACCATGAGGATGGACTTGCCGTTATGGTTTTCGGTGTCGTATTTCAGGATGGGGTTGTCGCCCTCGATGAAGCACAGGTAGGCGTACTTCGAGGAGACGTTCGTGTTGATGACCTTCGCGGTCCGGCCGCCGGTGAGCGCCGCCGTGTCGTAGGCGTGGCCGGTGGACTCGGTCAGCGGGAAGTAGTACTTCACGGTGTCAGGATTATTCTTCAGCACGGCCTCCTGGGTCTTGCTGTAGAGGCTTCCGACGAAGCCGTCGATCTCGCCGGACTTGTACTCCGAGAGCTTCGGGTACTCGAGGCCGGCGGCCCGGCAGAACGTGACATAGGCGTAGTAGGCGCCGGTCGCGGTCCAGTGGTGGTCCGTCCGCAGGTAGATGTATTCATCGGTGTGGCGGGCCATGGTGTCCCGGCAGTCGATGGCGGTGATGTTCGATGCCTTCATCGGCGTGTAGGCATAGTCGATGGCGGTCTCGAACAGGTGGTTCTTCGTCTTGTAGTCGTCCGGTCCGTAGAACTCGACCGAGGTGGGGGCGAGGAGGACGTAGACATGGGAGTTCGGCACGGTGCCGGCGAACGTGTTGATGTTCTCACCGTAACGGGTCAGCCACTTCTGGGAGACACTGAAGATCTCCATGGCGCGGTTCCCCTGGATGATGACCGTGCTGTCGACGCTGTAGTCGTTTTTGTTCGATGGGACTTCGACGGTCCCGCCCTTCTGGATGTCCGCTCCTTCGACGGCCGTCTGGTTTGCAGCCGGTACATCGCCCACGGTGGCAGTCTGCGCGGAGCGGGACTGACCGAAGAGCAGAATGAGCACGAGGACCAGCAACACGCCGACTGCAGCGCAGATGGCGGGGATGGTCTGGTCCTTCGCGAAGGGTTTGATGGTGGCAAAGTCGCCGCCGTAATGGGGTTTTACCGGCGTTCCTTTGACTTGCTTCATGTAGGAAAAAAGCCTTCTTTCTGGCGATTCACATTAGATGGGTTTGCCCGTCCAGGCCTCGAGGACGTTCGTGAAGACCGCGACCTGGGTGGCGGAGATGTGCTTGTCCATATGCAGGCTGCCGAAGTACCACTTGCGGTAGTCGACGGCGCCGGCCAGTTCTTCAAAGTAGGTGTTGAGCAGGGTGACACGGGACTTCTCCGTGAACTGCATCTGCAGGAATTCCTTCACTTTCGCGGACGGCTCATGGGTGATGACGATGTCCACGATGTTGTTGTAGGTGGCCATGTTCTCGGCGCCCTCGATGAGTTCCTGCTGAGAGGGGCTCTCCTCCGGGTACCAGGTGTCGTTCGCGATGCGGATGTCCACGTCGGGGCTCTCGCCGCCGCCCATCGTGAAGATGCGCAGGCCGTCGATGTTGAAGATCTGCCCACGCATGAGGTGGTAGACACTGCCGATGATGTGGTGGACCTTGCCGCCGTTCCATTCGCTGACGGGGAAGCTGTTCAGCATCTCGAAGTTTTCATGGGTGCCGTCGACGAAGCAGATATTGAATTTCTTCTCGCTGAGCTTTTCGAGGATCTTCTCCTCCTCCTTGGAGCCGTCCCACAGGAAGCCGAAGTCTCCGCAGATGATGAGTGTGTCGCCCTTCTTGAGCTTCTTCATGGCAGGCAGTTTGAAACGTTCAAAATCGCCGTGCATATCGCCGGTCACATATACCAAAGGTGTTCCCTCCAAAAGTCGTTTTGTTGCACTTTATTTTTGTGAATAATCTGTTATACTTATAATGCTTTAGTAATAATACAATATTACAGAGGGAATTGTCTATGGGAAAAGCGTTAAAAAAACTGTATATCCTCCCGTTACTTTTGGCGCTTCTTGTGACTCTCACACCTGTCCTGCCGGCACACGCGGCCTACAATGCGGAAGTCGAATTCGAGTCCGACATCGTGTACATGGAGAGTCTTGACCAGGGAACGGTCATCTTCAACAAGAACGCCGACAAGAAGACGCCGATGGCGTCTCTGACCAAGATCACGACCGCCATGGTGGTCCTCGAAAAGGCGGACGACCTGCAGCGGGTCTGCACCGTCACACAGGATGAGCTCGACGAACTCGCGGGCACCAACAGCTCCACGGCCGGCCTGGTCGACGGGGAACAGCTCACGGTCGAACAGCTCCTGTACCTGCTCATGGTCCACAGCGCGAACGAAGCGGCTATCATCCTGGCCCACGAGTTCAGCGGCACCACCGCCGCCTTCGTGGAAGAGATGAACGCGTATGCCGCGAAGCTCGGTTGCAAGGACACCCACTACCTGAACCCCCACGGTCTCGACGCGGAAGGCCACTACACCACCGCAAGGGACCTCGCGCTCATCATCCGCCACGCGCTGCAGAACGACGAGTTCACGAAGATCGTCGGCACGCCCGTCTACGAGATGGAGGCGACCAACAAGCGCGACGCGACCAAGTATAACAACACGAACTCGCTGCTGGTCCCGGGTTCTTATTACTCCTACACGCCCTGCAAGGGCATCAAGACCGGCACGACCGCGGAAGCGGGCTACTGCCTCGCCTCCTACGCGTCCCAGAACGGGTACACGTACCTGACCATCATTATCCAGGGCGCCGAAGGCTGGAAGAACCGGACGTACTCCGGCGGCAACACGGCGTTCAACGAGACCATCCGCGCATACAAATGGGTGTTCGACAACATCAAACTGACGCCCATCGCCACCCCGAAGGACAAGGTCACCCAGGTGAACGTGGATCTCGGCCGCAAGAAGGACAAGGTCACGCTGGTCCCGGCGCAGGAAGTCCAGGCGCTCATCCCCTCGAGCATCGACTCGTCGGGCATCTCCATCGAACTCATCCCCGAGTCTCTGCCGAAGGAGATCCTCGCGCCTATCAAACCCGGTGACAAAATCGGCAAGGCGAAAGTCCTCTACGCCGGCGAAGAGCTGACCACCGTCGACCTTGCCGCGTCCGAAGAGGTCAAGCGCAGCTGGCCCGCCACCATCTGGTACTACGTGAAGAAGGGCTTCGGCTACTGGAGCGTCCGCATCGCGGCGCTGGCCCTCCTGCTCCTGCTCATCGCTCTGCTCATCTGGCGGCGCGTGAAGCAGAAACAGCAGAAGGACTCGAACCTCAACATGATCCGCATCCGCCACGACGTGGACGGCTCCGGCGGGTCCCTCCGCGGCGTCAACACCGAACTCGTCCGCGGCAGGAAGTCCTCCTACCAGGTGAAGCGTGAGTCCCGCCGCCGCCACCGCTCACGCAGCTACTGGCGCAAGCGCCGCTAAGCGCACCCGGCACTGCGCGCTGAGCCTGCAAAGCCTAAACGCACTGAGCGCTGAATAACACAACCCCAAAGACCTGCAGATGTCTCTGCAGGTCTTTTCTTATGCTTCAATCTTAACCTTCCAAGGAAACATCCGCCCTGGCAGCCGGCCGTCGGAGCGGCCTGGTAAGCTGCCGTGCGTATTGTCGCCCTCCACTCCGCTCCGGGCTCGGGTGCCACAGTCCTTCGGCGCTGTCAAGGGCGCTCCCGAGCGCCACATCCCGTGTGGCAAGCCCTATGACAGCCCCTCCGCCCTGCGGCACGGGGCAGACAACAGGCCAAAGGGGCACTGCGGCCCTTCGGCCTGCAGGTCCACTCTCGATTGGGGAAATCGAGCTGCCGAGAGCCGTGTGAGTGAGCATTTATAAATCTCAGCCCTCCATTACCTCAAACGCGATTTACGCTATTTGCCTTGTGATGGCCTTGTTTCCAAAAAAAGTAAATCGCATTATCTGTAATCGATGCGTGCGATTTGCAATTATTGAAGGATAGGGATAAGGGTGCCTCAAACAGCAAATCTCATTTCTTGAATCAGAGCTTTACGATTTACTTCTTTGCCAGAAACGTGTTCCAAGAGTAAGAAAAGATAAATCTCATTCCAGAAGACCTTAGTCTGCGATTTATTTTTGGGAGAAATAACAGCATTGGCACAAGAAAAGATAAGTCGCATTTCTTCAAAGCATTAGTTGAGATTGATTCCTGAGGTTAGAATAAAGCTGGGAGAAAAGCTCAGCCCTGCTGTTGCGGCCAAAAAGGAAACGTGCAGATAGTCAGATTGTAAAAGCATGTGCCGCACAGCAGGGCGTCAATAGATTTCAGTTTCTGGAGGGGCTTTGGTCGTCAGGTATCTTTTGTCTATGGCGTGGGAGGAGGTTTCTGTTATACTGAAGGCAGAAATCTTCAGGAGGGATCGGTTTGAAGCAGAGAAAGAGAAGGACATGGGTCAGAGCGGCGGTCAGCGTGCTGCTGGTGCTGGTCATGGTTTGCACCAGTGCCGTGGCGGCTTTGGCGGCAGTGCCGGGGAGTTCGGCTCCCGCAAGATCGGCGCCGCAGGGAAGAGCAGCCACGGCCGAAAAGCTGACCGCGCAGGAGAAGTCCACGGAGCAGCTCATCGGAGACGCATTGGCGATGAACCGCTCCGCCGTCGACGCGTTGAAACAGCAGAAAGTGTACAGGGACTTTCTGGACACAGTCGCGGCCCGGCAGCGGACCTGGGTCCGGGCCGAGGTCAGCCGTATGACGAAGGTGCTGAAGGGGATGGGTGTATCGCCACAGAGCACGGTGAAGGAGCTGAAGGCTTCGGAAAACCCGGAGGCAAGAGCGCTGTACAAGGACATCTGCAAGTGGCTCGTCGAGGCGACGGAGGACTCGTCGGTGCTTCGGTATTCGCAGTTCACGTCGGTGAAGGCCATCGAGGGGCTGGACCTCTCGCAGCTGCTTTCGTGGAGTGCGCTGCAGGACTTCGTGGACACCATTGTGCCGGAACTCCTGCGGTATGCGCTCGACGTGTTGCGGCAGCTGGGTTTTGAGTTTGAGAACGACCCGCTTTTCCCGATGCTGGACCAGAAAGCCATCGTGGACTATGCGCACAAGTACGCGAAAAAATATAACTCTGAGTATCGTGTGCCCGACTCCGGATCCGATTGCACGAACTTTGTGTCCCAGGCGTTGTATGCCGGCGGGCTTTCCATGAGTCCGTCCTCCATCCGGGGCACGAACCCGGGGACGACCGAGACGACGGAGGAGTGGTACTACTACAATTCGCCCTCCGCGACCGCGGACACGCCTTACGAACGGGCCGTGGCGGTCTCCACTTCCTGGGTGCGGGTCGAGGACCTCTACACGTACCTCGCACCTCACTACGAGACCGTGACTTCCACGAACGACAACGAGGTGCGGAACAACCTGAAGGAAGGGTACGTCATCCAGGGCGGCAAGCTCGTCGGGCGGTATGAGCACTCGTCCATTGTGACGAAGAAGAGCGACAAGTGGTGCTACACGGCGCACACGAACGACCGCAAGGACCGCGACATGAAGCATTACTTCAATGCGTACGACAAGTTCCGCATCATCAAGGTGTGCTGAGAAACAAAAAGAACCGGAAGGCTCGAGAGAGTCTTCCGGTTTTCTGTTTTGTCGCAGTCTTTTGGCGATGAACCTCTTCCGCTTATTTACGGTCCAGGAACGCTTTGAAGCCGTAGACGTCGGTGATGAACGCTTTGCCGAAGGCCAGGATGTTGTCGTTGTCCTTGCGGCTCGGCATGGTGACTTTGCCTTCGCCGTTGATGAAGTAAACGTTCTGCAGGGTGACTTCGTTGCGCTCACTGGGGTTTGCGAATTCGAAGACCAGGGGAGCGTTGCCATCGGCAACCAGGGAGACAAGGTTCTCGACCGTGACACCGGCAGCCTCGGCTACCGCAACAATGTGTTCATTCACAGGGTCGTCCGAAACGACGGCGCCGCCAACGGTGATCGTGTTTACATTCGGGTCCATATAGATTTCAATCCTCTCGGCATCAATATATTCATCGGGTTCCACTTCGCCGTAGAACTCGTGTGCTTCTTCCATCAATTTCGCCTCAGCCGCAAGCTTCGCAGCTTTCTCAGCCTCGGCTTTGAGACGAGCCTCTTCTTCCGCTTTGGCCTTTGCCTCAGCTTCAGCCTTCAGTCGGGCTTCCTCGGCAAGTCGGGCCTCTTCGGCGAGCCGCGCTTCTTCCTCAGCCTTGGCTTTCGCTTCGGCCTCCGCTTTCAGGCGAGCCTCTTCTTCGGCCTTGGCTTTTGCCTCAGCTTCAGCCTTCAGGCGGGCCTCTTCTGCGAGGCGAGCTTCCTCTTCTGCTTTGGCTTTCGCCTCGGCTTCGGCTTTCAGGCGAGCCTCTTCAGCGAGGCGAGCTTCCTCTTCTGCTTTGGCCTTTGCCTCAGCTTCAGCCTTCAGGCGAGCTTCTTCCTCAGCCTTGGCTTTCGCTTCGGCCTCCGCTTTCAGGCGAGCCTCTTCTTCGGCCTTGGCTTTTGCCTCAGCTTCAGCCTTCAGGCGAGCCTCTTCAGCAAGTCTGGCTTCCTCTTCAGCCTTGGCTTTCGCTTCGGCCTCCGCTTTCAGGCGGGCTTCTTCAGCAAGTCTGGCTTCTTCCTCCGCTTTGGCCTTTGCTTCGGCTTCTGCCTTCAGGCGGGCCTCTTCCGCAAGACGAGCTTCCTCTTCTGCTTTAGCTTTTGCCTCAGCTTCAGCTTTGAGTCTTGCTTCTTCAGCAAGTCTTGCTTCTTCCTCGGCTTTGGCTCTTGCTTCGGCTTCCGCTTTCAGGCGGGCTTCTTCAGCAAGTCTTGCTTCTTCTTCTGCTTTAGCTTTTGCCTCAGCTTCAGCTTTGAGTCTTGCTTCTTCAGCGAGGCGAGCTTCCTCTTCTTCTTTGGCCTTTGCTTCCGCTTCGGCTTTCAGTCTTGCCTCTTCAGCGAGTCTGGCTTCTTCCTCGGCTTTGGCTCTTGCTTCGGCTTCCGCTTTCAGGCGGGCTTCTTCTTCGGCTTTCGCCCGTGCTTCGGCTTCAGCCTTGGCCTTCGCTTCTGCCTCTGCTTTCGCTTCGGCTTCCGCTTTCAGGCGAGCCTCTTCTGCAAGCCGCGCTTCTTCCTCTGCCTGTTTGGTTTTTTCTTCGGCCAGGCGGATCTTTTCTGCGGCTTTTTCTTCCTTAGCTTTGCGCCGGCGCTCGAAGTAGCTGAGCTTCTCGACTTCCGGGGTCTCGGTGGCGAGGGGCAGCGGCGCGACCTCCGGGGTCTTGCGGGACATGGAAGGTTTGATGACGGTGGCGTCGACTTTCTTCGCCTCGTGTTCGGCGCTCATGAGCTCGTCGACGCGGAGTTCGTCGGTCAGGGGCGTGCGGGACAGGGGCCGGCGGTAGATGCGGTCGGACGCATTGTTCTCCGCCACGACGAAGTCGGGTTCGGAGGTGTTGCCGGTCTCGAGGTCTCGGGCCAGCTGCTCATCTTCCCGGGCGAGCCGGCTGATGCGCTCCTGTCGTGCGGCGACCGCGGCGCGGGCGGCCTTGCGGGCCTCCTCTTCTTCCGCTTTGCGCGCGGCTTCGGCGGCCTTCTCGGCCTCCATCCGCTTCAGTTCCTGCTCGGCCTTCTCAGCGGCCTTGCGGGCTTCAGCAGCGGCACGTTCCGCCGCGGCGATCCGCTCTTCAGCGGCCATCAGCTCCGCTTTCGCCTTCGCCTCTTCCAGCGCGGCGGCCTTCTGCTCCTCGGTCCCCTCGTTGATCTCGCTCAGCGCTTTCGCGACGAGGTCCGCGATGTTGTCCTCCTCTGAGGTCGCCTTGTCCGGCGTCGCGGTCGGGAGGTCGAGTCCCGGAAGGTTGCCGAGGCTGAATCCGGTGTTCTCCGGATGGTCTCCGGCGAACATGGCCTCTTCATTCTGTTCGGCGGACCGGTTCGCGATGGCGGCCGTTCCCGCCACCGTGGCGGCAATGGCGCCGACGACGGCACCGAACTTTAAAAATCCACTTTTACTCATGGTGAATCGCCCCTTAATACGACGGGCTTTCCCGTCGGGATACTGCCCTACATTTTATCATGTTTCCAAATACTCTACAATGTCTCCCTTAAAAATAACAAAGGGCACATCGCCACCGAAAAACAAAACCGGAAGCGCCGCGGGGCCCTTCCGGTCTCATTCACTTTTGTGGTAAAGCAGTCGTTACGCTTCCGGAGAGAAGTCGTCCTTGCCAACGCCGCAAAGCGGGCAGACCCAGTCTTCGGGAAGTGCTTCGAACGCAGTGCCGGCCTCGATGCCGTTATCGGGATCGCCGACTTCGGGATCGTAGATGTAACCACAAACATCGCATACGTACTTCATGATAATATACCCTTTCTTAGAATAGCTATTCGGAAACGCCGCGCCGGGCAGGCACAGCGGTTTACCCTGGTGTTGGGGCGATCTACCGACCGCCGCCGTCGATGCGTTTGCCCTGCACCTTGACTTTGCCGAGCAGTGGCACTTTGGCGATGGCCGCACACCGGTCGTCCAGAAAGGTCATGGCCAGTTTCACCGGCTTCTTCATGGGGATGAACGATGTGGTGAGTTCGCCGGAGAGGGTGTTGCCCTCTTCCTTGACGGAGAGGACCTCATACTCGAGAGGTCCGTTGTAACCGGGGAGTTCCGGTTTGAAGTCGTACTGACCGTCCTTGTTGGAAATGGTCAGGTGAAGGGTGCCGCTGAATACGGGAGTCTTCAGTTCGAACGCCCAGGTGCCGAGACCGATCATACAGTCCACCGTCCTTTCAACCATCATTATATCGGATTCCGTTCGATTAGTACACCCGAAAATCAAAAAGACCACTGCGGGAGTGGTCCTTTTCGACAATGTGTTGGGCCTTACTGGGCCTCACTCATGTTTGCAAAGCATTCGCTGCAGTACACCGGACGGTCTTCGCGCGGCTTGAAGGGAACTTTGCATTCTGCGCCACAGTTTGCACAGACCGCATCGTACATGACACGGTTGGCTCTGACCGCCTGTTTCCGGGCATCGCGGCACTCTTTGCAGCGCTGGGGCTCATTCTCGAAGCCTTTCTCTGCGTAGAACTCCTGCTCACCGGCGGTGAACACGAATTCTTTGCCGCATTCTTTACAGACAAGAGTTTTGTCTTCGTACATGTTCTTAACCTCACTTGAAAAAATTGCCGTATGCAATCGTACACACGCATTAAAAGTACTCCATTTTTCAAAAAGTGTCAATCAACGTCATGCACAAAACAAACATATGAAATTTGGATAAAAAAACGACCGATAAATCCGAATAACAAAGATTTTTACTAAACGGTTTGGACGTTTTGAAAATCGCATAAACACGCGGGTTACGTAAACATCTGAAAGCCGGCGACCATGACGCTCCCGGCCATGAGAATTGCGAGGATAATGGCTGTTATTTTCGTGAAAAGGTTGTTCATTGGAAAGCTCCTTTTACATTAAGTGTTATCGGACACTTTACAGAACGAGTCGAGAAATGTCCGGACAGAACAACAGCATTGTAAATCGCCGACAGGCTTCTGTCAAATGGGAAGGAGGTGCATTTTGGGGCGATATACGCTACAATAGTCAGGACCCCTGCGGCAGCAAACGGCCTTGTCTCCGCCCCCAGATGCGCCGGCCGGCAGGGTATGTAAGAAAGGAGACATTCTTATGTACGCAAGTGTAAAAAGCGCCGGGGTGCGCGGTCTGTCCGCGGAGCTCGTGACGGTCGAAGTGGACCTGTCGAGCGGCCTGCCCCGGTTCGACCTCGTCGGCCTGCCAAATTCGGCGGTGTCGGAGTCGAAGGAACGGGTGCGCTCCGCGGTGCGAAACTGCGGGTTCCAGTTCCCCATCAGCCGCATCACCGTGAACCTGGCCCCGGCGGACTTCCGCAAGGAGGGACCCATCTACGACCTGCCCATCTTCACGGCCATGATGCTCGCCGACCACCAGATCATCTCCGGACAGAAGACCCTCGAGCGCAAGCTCGACGAGCTGACGTCCGCGGTGTTCCTTGGCGAACTGTCCCTCCGGGGCGATGTGCGCCGGGTCCGTGGCGTGCTCCCCATGCTCATCTGCGCCCGGGAGAAGGGGATGAAGCAGGCCTTCATCCCGGCCGGGAACGCGAAGGAAGCGACCGCCGTCTGCGACGCGATGGACGTTTATCCGGTCCACACGGTGAAGGAACTTCTCGCGCACCTGCGGGGCGAGAAGCTCATCGAGCCCGTGGAGCCGGTGCCCTTCGACGTCCTGGTGCAGAAAAACGCCCGCGCCGACGCCCCGGACTTCTCCGAAGTCATCGGGCAGCGGGAGGCGCGCCGCGCCCTGGAGATCGCCGCGGCCGGCGGCCACAACGTCCTGCTGGTCGGCCCGCCCGGCGCCGGCAAGAGCATGCTCGCGAAACGCCTCCCGGGCATCCTGCCCGAGATGACCTACGACGAGGCGCTCGAGACCACAAACATCTACTCCGTGGGCGGCCTCCTGCCGGAGGACCTGCCCCTCATGGTCGAGCGTCCCTTCCGGGCGCCGCACCACACGGCCACCCTCGCCGCCATGGCGGGCGGGGGCGCCCAGGCATCGCCCGGCGAAGTCACCCTCGCCCACAATGGCGTCCTCTTCCTTGACGAGACGCCCCACTTCGCGCGCCCGGTCCTCGAAGCGCTGTGCCAGCCTCTCGAAGACCGGTGCATCACCATCGCTCGCAACCGGGCCACGGTCACGTACCCCGGGAACATCCAGCTCATCGGGGCCATGAACCCCTGTCCCTGCGGCTACTACGGCGTCCCGTACACTGAGAACGGCCGCGTCTGCAGCTGTTCCCTCCAGGACATCCGCCGGTACGCGGACAAACTGTCCGGGCCGTTCCTCGACCGCATCGACATCCATGTCCGGGTGCGGCCGGTGCCGGAGCGTCTGCTCCTCGCGGGCGGCACCTCCGAGTGCTCCGCGGACATCCGCGCGCGGGTCGTCGCGGCCCGGGCGGTCCAGAAAGCCCGCTTCGAGGGCTCCGGCACCGTGTGCAACGCGGCCATGAACCGGACGCAGATGAACGAGTTCTGCGCCCTGGACGAACCCTGTCGGGACGCCTTGCTGGCCGCCCACGAGAAGCACCAGTTCAGCGCGCGGAGCAACGACAAGATCCTGAAAGTGGCCCGCACCATCGCGGACCTCGCGGGGAGCGAACACATCGAGCTCCCGCACCTTCTCGAGGCCATCCAGCTCCACGCGATGGACGCGTACCTCGACCCGTAAATCGCCACCCGGAAAATAATGCTTGCAATGTCACCCGAAACGTGGCAGAATGTCGGCGGTATTTCCCGAGAGGAGGAGTGGCTCATGGAGCACCTGAAACAGTCTGCGAAAACGGAATGGTTCACGAAGCGGAACCTCATCACGTCCCTGGCGGTCGTGGTGTCGGCCCTCGTCATGGCTGTCGCGAACAACGTGTTCCTCGACGCGGCAGACCTCCTGCCCGGCGGGTTCATGGGCATCGCGGTCCTCGGACAGAAAGCCGGCAACCTCGTCGGTCTCCACCTGTCGACGGCCCTGCTCCTGACCCTCATCAACCTGCCGGTGGCCCTCTTCAGCGCGCGGCACATCTCGAGACGGTTCGTCTTTTTCTCACTGGCGAACGTCCTCCTGACGTCCCTGTTCCTGAAGGTCATCCCGGTATTCCCGTTCCTCGGGGAGATCATCCTGAACGTCATCTTCGGCGGGTTTCTCTACGGCTTCGGCATCGTCATCGCGCTGCGGGGCGGCGCCTCCTCCGGCGGAACGGACTTCATCTCCCTGTACGTCGCGAACAAGTCCGGTAAGGAGATCTGGACGGAAATCTTTGTCTTCAACTGCGTTCTCCTGACCATCTTCGGATTCCTCTTCGGGTTCGACAAGGCGGGATACTCCATCCTCTTCCAGTTCCTCTGCACGCGGACCATCTCGAGTTTCCACAACCGGTACAAGCGGATCGCGCTGCAGATCTTCACGAAGAAACCGGACGCGGTCATCAAGGCGTACATCGACGCCTTCGAACACGGCATCACGGCCCTCGACGGCACCGGCGGCTACTCCGGGACCCCCACCTGCCTCTGCGTCGCCATCATCTCGAGCTACCAGCTCCACGAGGCCACGGACGTCATCCTGGCGGCGGACCCCGACGCCATCATCAACGTCATGAAGTCGGAAAACTACGTCGGCAAGTTCGTCCAGCCGAAGATCTGACCCCGGCAAACAGCATTACAAAAAGCGCTCTCTGCATGAGAGCGCTTTTTCTATACCCTTTGGCGATTCAGTTATTGTCCGCAGAACGACTCCCGCGGCAGGCGACCCGGTTGCGGCCCCGGCGTTTCGCCTTGTACAGCTGCGTGTCCGCTTCGCGGATGAGCCCGTCCGGTGTCATGCCCGGACGGTACATGACGACCCCGCAGCTGAGCGTGACCGGCTCCCGCAGGGCAGCCGCCAGCCGGGTCGCCGCGACCTTCGCGCGGATCTCCTCCGCGCGTTTGACCGCGGTGTAGTCCGAGGCGCCGCGCATGACGCAGATGAACTCCTCTCCGCCGTAGCGGATGAGGGCGTCTTCTTTGCGCAGGTTCTCCCGGACGAGACGCGCGAGGAATCGGATGCATTCATCGCCGGTGAGGTGACCGTACCGGTCGTTGATCTGCTTGAAGTGGTCGAGGTCGAACATGAGGACCGAGAAGACCGGCAGCTCGCCGGACTCCACGAGCCGGATGCTCTCGTCGAGGTCGTTCAGCAGGAACCGGCGGTCGTAGGCCCCGGTCAGCGGGTCGATGACCGAGGTCTCCTCGAGCTGTTTCATCAGCTCTTCGGAGAGTTTCCGGTTTTCCTGGTAGTTCCGGTACAGCATGTGCATGACGCGGCTCAGAGTGACTCCCACGAAGATGACGGTGGCCAGTGTATAGAAGTACGAAAGGTCCCCGAGGTCTGTGAAGCCCGCGACGAACCCTTCGTGCCCGAGGTCCACGGCGATGACCGTGGCGGACAGGGCCACCAGAAGTGCCAGCGTGAAGACCATGAACGGTCCGTTGAACAGGAGCGTGATGGCGGAAGCCGCCAGAATGAACAGGACCGGTACACCGCTGCCGAGGCCGCCGCCGAAGAAGTACATGGCGGGCAGCATGACGAACAGGGAACCGTAGGTGTAGAGGAGATACAGCCCGGTGACCTCTTTGAAACTGCGACTGTGGGGCAGCCTCTTATACAGCATGAACAGGAAGATGCCCGTGGCGGCATAGGCACAGAAGGCCGGGACAGACCGGCTTAAGAAGAGCGTCAGGAGGAGCCAGAGCGCGATACCGTAAAGGCACTGCTGTAGCAGAAGGTGGAAGAACTCCTGCTTGGAGCCCGGGTCCTCGACGATGGACCGGCGCCGCTTTTTGATTTCCGGCCGAGGCAGGGGCTGGGCGTCGTCCTGCGGGGCATGCATCTTCGATGCGGCGAACTCCGGGCCCGCGTCGGTCAGGTCGCGGCCCGCTTCCTTCGCCGTGTACATGCGCTGGTCCGCGAGGTCGATGAGCGCGGCGGCGTCCATGCCGGGCTCCCACTCCGCGACGCCCGCGCTGGCGGTCACGCGGAAGGGCTTGCCGCCGTCGAAAAACTCTTTCTCGGCGCACCGCTGCCGGCTGACTTCTGCCCGGGCGACCGCGCCTTCCAGGCGCGTGTCGGGAAGCACCAGCACGAACTCTTCGCCGCCGTAGCGGGCGGCGAGTTCCTGCCCGCGGACGCGGTCCCGCAGCATCTCCGACAGCGCGACGAGGCATTCATCGCCCACCGCGTGCCCGTGGGCATCGTTGACGTCCTTGAAGTTGTCGAGGTCGAACAGGATGAGGGAGAGGGGCGTGCCGTGCTCCTCCGCGTAGCGGATGCGGGACCCCAGTTCACGGAACAGCGTCGCCCGGTTGTAGAGGCCCGTGAGGGCGTCGAGCTGGGAACGCTGGATGGTTTCTTCGATGGCGGCTTCGGTCAGGCGGACCTCCTGCTGCAGCGTGCTGAACACGGCGCGAGTCAGAAGGCAGATGAACAGCCCGACGAGGCCGATGTTCAGGAGGAGCAGGAGGAAGATCTGCACCGAAGTCACGTCCTGCTCGTACATCAGGTAGAAGACGGCACAGAAGTAGAGCACCTCGATGACCGTGAACACGATGCCCGCCCGTCCCCGGAACAGAAGGAGGGTGAGGTCCATGGCGCGCCGGTGGAACCGGTCGGCAAAGTCCCGGAACCAGTTTCCGCGGTTGTCGTCGTGCATCGCCACAGGGATCCCTCCTTTCACAGTTGTACATACAATCTTATTAAAGCGTAACAAAAAACGCGTCGAAAGGGAAGAAAAATCGATGTGCAGCGCCCCGGGTGCAACAAGAAACGCAAAAAGAAACCCTGCCGCGTTTGCGACAGGGCTTCGTGTCTTTATGAGTGCTGTGGCGATTTATACCTCGCCGTTCTGGATGTCTTCCATCATGTGGCACTTCTTGTACTTCTTGCCGGAACCGCACCAGCAGGGGTCGTTCGGGCCGGGCTTCTTCTCTTTGATGACGGGCTTCTTGACCTCTGCCTTTTCGGCCTGATCTCCGCCACCGGAAGTGCCGGTGACTTTCGCGACGGCCTTTCTCTTGATGGGGGTCTGCTTGCGGACACGGACGGTGAGCATGTCGCGGACCGTGTTCTCGCGGATGGCCTCGGTCATCTCGTTGAAGACCTCGGAAGCTTCATATTTGAAGGCGACGACGGGGTTCTGCTGTGCGTATGCGCGCAGGCCGATGCCGCGTTCGAGCTGTTCCATGGCGTCGATGTGGTCCATCCACAGGGAGTCGACGTTGCGGAGCAGGATCATGCGCTCGAGGTTTCTCGTGACTTCCGGAGAGAACTCGAACTCGCGCTCGTCGTAACGGGTGCGGCCCTTGTTCTTGAGGAACTCTTCGATCTCGTCGCGGGTCATCTCTTCCCGAAGGTCGTCCGGGGAGGTGATCCAGCCCATGAAGTGCTCGCGCAGAGCCTTGATGTCCCAGTCTTCCCAGGTCTCGCCGACACAGAAGTGTTCGACAGCGGCTTCGACGCACTCGTCGAGCATCTCGAGGATGTTGTCTTTCAGGTCGACTTCGTCGAGGACCTTGTCGCGCTCTTTGTAGATGATCTCACGCTGCTGGTTCATGACGTCGTCGTACTGGAGGACGTGTTTACGGGTGGCGTAATGCTGACCTTCGACCTTCTTCTGGGCGTTCTCGATGGTCTTGGAGAGGGCGCGCATCTCGATCGGGACGTTCTCGTCGACTTTGAGGGTGTCCATGATGCGGGTCATTCTCTGACCGCCGAACAGACGGAGCAGGTCGTCTTCCATGGAGAGGAAGAAGCGGGATTCACCCGGGTCGCCCTGACGGCCGGAACGTCCGCGCAGCTGGTTGTCGATACGGCGGGACTCGTGGCGCTCAGTACCGATGATCATGAGACCGCCGGCCTGGCGTACTTTTTCTGCTTCGGGAGCGATCTGAGCTTTGTATTTTTCAAGGAGCTTCGCGTACTCTTCGCGGGCCTTGATGACGTCTTTGTTGTCGGTCTCCGCATAGCCCATCGCCTCGACGACGATGTCGTTCGGGAAGGACTTTCTGAGCTCACCGCGGGCGAGGAACTCGGGGTTACCACCGAGCATGATGTCGGTACCACGACCGGCCATGTTGGTCGAGATGGTGATGGCGCCGAACTTACCGGCCTGGGCGATGATCTCCGCTTCACGCTCGTTGTTCTTCGCGTTCAGGACCTCGTGCTTGATGCCCTTTTCCTTGAGGAGCTTCGAGAGCTTTTCGGACTTTTCGATGGAGACCGTACCGACGAGGACCGGCTGGCCCTTTGCGTGAGCTTCGGTGATCTGATCGATGATGGCATAGTACTTGCCGTTCTCGGTCTTGTAGACGACGTCGTCGTAGTCGACACGGATCATCGGCTCGTTGGTCGGGACTTCGACCGGGTACAGGTTGTAGATCTCGGAGAACTCGTCTGCTTCGGTCATGGCGGTACCGGTCATACCGGACAGCTTCTTGTACAGACGGAAGTAGTTCTGGAAGGTGATGGAGGCAAGGGTCTTGCTCTCGCGCTGGACGTTGACGTGTTCCTTCGCCTCGATGGCCTGGTGGAGACCTTCGTTGTAGCGACGGCCGTGCATGATACGACCGGTGAACTCATCGACGATGAGGACTTCGCCGTCACGGACGATGTAGTCGATGTCCTTGTGCATGATACCGTGGGCGCGGATGGCCTGGTTGATGTTGTGGAACAGCTGCGTGTTCTCGGCATCGGTCAGGTTCTCGACGTTGAAGAACGCTTCCGCTTTCTTGACACCGCTCTGGGCGAGGGTCGCGGTCTTGTTCTTTTCGTCGACGATGTAGTCGCCTTCGACGACGTCTTCGTATTCCTGCTTGGACTCGACTTCTTTGACTTTACCCATGGTCAGGGTGCAGACGAACTGGTCGGCCAGCTGATAGAGGTCGGTAGACTCGGTGCCCTGGCCGGAAATGATGAGCGGAGTACGGGCTTCATCGATGAGGATGGAGTCGACTTCGTCGACGATGGCATAGGCATGGCCGCGCTGGACTTTCTCAGACTTGTACTGGACCATGTTGTCACGCAGGTAGTCGAAACCGAACTCGTTGTTGGTACCGTAGGTGATGTCTGCGGCATACGCTTCGCGCCTCTGGTCGTTGTCGAGGCCGTTGACGATGAGGCCGACGGTCAGGCCGAGATAGCGGTAGACCTTACCCATCCACTCGGAGTCACGGCGTGCGAGGTAGTCGTTGACGGTGACGATGTGGACGCCTTCGCCGGTGAGTGCGTTGAGGTAGGCGGGGAGGGTGGCGACAAGGGTCTTACCTTCACCGGTCTTCATCTCCGCGATACCGCCGTTGTGGAGGACGATACCACCGAGGACCTGGACCGGGTAGGGCTTCAGGCCGACTGCACGGACAGATGCTTCACGGCAGGCCGCGAACGCATCGGGGAGGATGTCCTCCAGGGTCTCGCCGTTTTCGAGACGCTGCTTCAGAGCGGGAGTGACGGCGCGCAGTTCCTCTTCGGACATGGCGGCGTACTTCTCCTCCAGAGCAAGGACTTCTTCCTTGATGGGATCCATCTTTTTGAGTTCCTTGGCGGAATAATCAAAAAGGTTTTTGAAAAGTGCCATATGTAAATATAACTCCTTTTGGGGTCGCGTTCCGGGGCGATGTACCTCTTCTGCTTCCCGAGATTAGAAAAATTCAACGTACATTGTATCACATCCTTCTTGAAATTCCTACAAAAATATATTTTGTCTTATATAAAATATTGATTTAAAGGGGGAAATCCCGTATAATAAGGAGCACTGATAAAAGCGGAGTGAGCTTTTGTTTGGCCATATGGCGCGTGGGTCCTGTGCGACGGAGCGCTGTGAATCATGTCAGGCGGGGAACCGAGCAGCATTAAGCGGTTAGCACTGTGCGCCACAGTAAGCCTGCTCGCCATATGGTCAAGTGAAAGCAGCTTCGCTTCTTTTTGCGTTTATCAGACATTAGTGTGGAAAGTCGGTGGTACCATGGCAGAAGCATATCAGGCCCTGTACCGGAAGTGGAGACCCCAGGTCTTCGCGGACGTCGTCGGGCAGGAACACGTCACCCGGACCCTCATGAACGAGGTGCGGACGGGTCGGCATTCCCATGCTTACCTGTTTACCGGTTCGCGCGGCACCGGCAAGACGACCTGCGCCAAGATCTTCGCGAAGGCGGTCAACTGCGAGCACCCGGTGAACGGGGATCCCTGCAACTGCTGCGAGACCTGCAAGGGCATCGACGCCGGTTCCATCCTCGACGTCGTCGAGATCGACGCGGCGTCGAACAACGGCGTCGACAACATCCGTGAGATCCGCGACGAAGCGAACTTCACACCCGTCGGCGGCAAGTACCGCGTCTACATCATCGACGAGGTCCACATGCTCTCCACCGGCGCGTTCAACGCGCTGCTGAAGACGCTGGAGGAGCCGCCGGAGCACGTCAAGTTCGTGCTCGCCACGACGGAAGTCCACAAGCTTCCGGCCACCATCCTGTCCCGCTGCCAGCGTTTCGACTTCCACCGTATATCGCCCGAGGACATCGCCGCACGGCTCACGTATGTCGCGAAGGAAGAAAACCTGCAGCTGACGCCCGGCGCCGCGAACCTCATCGCCCGTCTGGCGGACGGCGCCTTGCGTGACGCGCTTTCCATCCTCGACCAGTGCATCGGCCAGAGCACGAACATCGACGAAGCCACGGTCAACGCGGTCGTCGGCCTCGCCGGCAGAGACTATCTCTTCCAGCTGGCTGACAGCATCCTGCACCGCAACAGCGCGATGGCCCTCGCCCAGATCGACGACCTCTACAACCGCTCCTGCGACATGGAACGGCTGTGCAATGAACTCATCAACCACTTTAGAAACCTCATGGTCTGCAAAGCGGTCAAGAACCCGAAGGACCTCATCGTCTGCTCGGCCGTCGAGCTGGCAGCGTATCAGTCCGTCGCGAAGAAGACGTCCATGAGCGACATTTTGAATACCCTCAACGCACTGGGCGACGCCCTCGTCCTCATCCGCAAAGGCCTGAACCGCCGCGTGGAGATGGAGATGGCCCTCATCCGCCTGTGCACCGACGGCATCTACACCGAGAACGTCCAGGACCCGGTGCCCACGACCATCCCGGAGCGGGCGAAGATGCCTGCCCCTGCAGCTCCTGCCGCTGAGCCCGTCTCGGCTCCGGCGGAGGACCCAGCTCCTGCACCGGCTGAGGCGCCTGCAACCGAGCAGGCCGCGCCGGAAGCTCCTGCTGAGGAGCCCGCAGCTCCCGCCGAGCCCGCACCGGCCGAGGCTCTTGCTTCTGCCGAGCCTGCTGAACAGGCCGCGCCGGACGCTCCCGCCGAGGAGCCTGCAGCTCCCGCAACCGAGTCAGCAGCGCCGGCTGAGGCTCCCGCAACGCCCGCTGAAGCACCCGCAGCGCCCGCCGTTGAGGCGGAAGTCGCTACGGAAGCACCCACTGCCGCTGCTCTGACCGCTGCCATTGCCGCCGCGGCCGCCACCGCCGCATCTTCGGACGCAGAAGAGCCTGCTAAGGCGCCGGCCGAAACGGAAGAAGCTCCCGAGGACGAGCCCCTGGAAGGTCAGATCTCTCTGATCGAAGAGGCCGCCTCCGAAGATAGCAACCCGGAAGAGGCAGAACCCGCCGAAGAGGTTGCTTCCGAAGAGCCTGAACCCAAATTTGAAGCCGAAGAAGGCAACCCGGAAGAAGCAGAACCCGCCGAAGAGGTTGCCTCGGAAGAACCTGAACCCGAATTAGAAGCCGAAGAAAGCAACCCCGAAGAGGCGGAACCCGCCGTAGAGGTTGCTTCCGAAGAACTTGAGCCGGAACCCGAACCCGAAGCTCCTGCCGCAGAGCCCAAACCCACCACCTCCGCGGATGAGGATGACGAAGACCTCTCCTACGAAGAGCCGCCGGCACCGGAGAACGCCGATGTCCGGGTCCTCAAGTCCTATGAGGACGGCCCGCTGAAGGACGCGATCTGGAACTCCATCATCCGTGAGGCTACGGCTGTCGACAAGCCTCTCATCGGCTGCATGTCCGACGCGAAGGCCATCAAACGCGGCCGCACGCTCCTCATCTCCACGACGAATTTCCTCTTCAAGGCGGTCATCGGACAGGACGTCCATAAGAACGCCATCATGGAAGCCACGCGCAAGGTCCTGGGCGAACCCCTGACTCCGCGCCTCGTCGATGAGAACGACATCCTGTCCTTCGACGAACCGGAGAAGGACGCCCCGGAGGCGGACAGCACATCGCCCGATGCTTTCCCGGCGGACCTCATGAACCCCACCGAGGAGCACAAACCGGAACGCAAACTTGTCGAGGACGAGGACGCCGAAGGCCTCTATGAGGTCCGGCTCTCCGAGGAGAAGTTGGCGCAGGCGAGACCCGTCGAAGACGACACTGACGTCAAAGTGGCGGAGCCCCACGCGGAAAGACCGAACGGTCCTCTGACCGAAGAGCAGGGTTTCTCGGCGAACGCTCCGACCTTCAATACACTGGGCTCCGGCCTGGAACTTCCGGACGATCCGGATGCCGACCGGCCCCACACGACCACCTTCACTCTGCCCGACATCGACGACGTCCGCTACCAGCCGGATGACGACGATGAGGACTACGACGACGTCCCGCCGCTGCCGGATGACAACGACATCCCGGCGCCGGACAAGGACCTGTACCCCGAACTCGATGAAGCCGTCAGCTTCCGGTTCGCGGACCAGGAACTGCTGGGCGACGCCTTCGGTCCGGCCGAAACTCCCGCGCAGGAACCGGCCGACGCGCAGGCAGAGCCCCTCGACCCGGCCGACGAGACCCGGGAAGAAGACCCCCTTGACGACTTCCTCGGAAACCTCGACAAGCTGGGCGTCAACTACGAGCTCGAAGACTGAGTGAACCCATAATAACGAATCCATCAAAAGGAGTCAGAGATATGAAAGCGAACGTACCGAGAACCGGCATGGGCGGAAACCAGGCCAACATGATGAAGCAGATCCAGAAAATGCAGGAAGAGATGGAGCAGAAGCAGGCCGAAGTGCAGGCAACTGAGTTCACCGCTTCCGCAGGCGGCGGAGTCGTGGAAGTCTCCGTCAACGGTGCCCATGAAGTCAAAGGCATCAAGATCGACCCCGAGGTCATGGACCCCGAAGAAGTCGAGATGCTCGAAGACCTGCTCCTCGCGGCCCTCAACGAGGCGAACCGCAAGGCGGCGGAAGCAATGGAACAGGCCATGGACAGCGCGACCGGCGGCATGAACGTCCCCGGCCTGAACGGCCTCTTTTAAGGACCTCTCATGAGCTACAATGTCGGCGCACTGGACACTCTGGTCGAGCAGTTCGAGCGCATTCCCGGCATCGGCCACAAGAGCGCGCAGCGTATGGCGTTCTATGTGCTGAACATGCCGGAAGAGGACGCGAAGAAGTTCGCGGAAAGCATCCTCGGCGCCCGCAACAAGATCCACCACTGTAAAAAGTGCTGCAACCTCACAGAGGACGAATACTGCTCTATCTGCCGCAACGAGGCCCGGGACCAGACCGTGGTCTGCGTGGTCGAGGACCCGCGGGACGTCGACGCGTTCGAGCGCACCCACGAGTTCAAGGGCACGTACCATGTGCTGCACGGCGCCATCTCTCCCATGAGCGGCATCGGCCCGGACCAGCTGACCATCAAGGAACTGCTGAACCGGCTTGACGGCGTGCAGGAGGTCATCATGGCGACGAACCCGACGGTAGAGGGCGAAGCTACGGCGATGTACCTCTCCCGCCTCTTAAAACCGATGGGCATACGCACCACCCGCCTCGCCTACGGCGTACCCGTAGGCGCCACCCTGGAGTACGCGGACGAGACGACTCTGGCCCGCGCCATGGAAGGCCGGCGGGACATCTAACTTAAGCAAGCCACGAACGGAGGTGAGAAGAGTTCATGGCAGACAAGAAAAAAGACAACGGTCTCGAGACCGTTGCCCGGAACAAAAAGGCATACCACGATTACTTTGTTCTCGAAAGCTTCGAAGCCGGCATCGAACTCTTCGGCACCGAAGTGAAGTCGGTGCGCCAGGGGAAAGTCAACCTGAAGGACGCCTGGTGCAGTATCGAAAAGGGCGAGATCTACGTGAACGGGATGCACATATCGCCCTATGAATTCGGTAACATCTTCAACCGGGACCCCATGCGCAAACGGCGGCTCCTCATGCACAAGCGGGAGATCAACCGCCTGTACGGGCAGCTCAAGCAGCAGGGGCTCACCCTCATCCCGCTGTCGGCGTACTTCAACCGCGGCCGCCTGAAAGTCCAGGTGGGGCTGTGCAAAGGTAAGAAGAACTACGACAAGCGCGAGTCCATCGCCCGCAAAGACGCGGAACGCGAAGCGGCACGGGAACTTCGTTCGAGAAATCAGTATTGACATGTTCGCGAGGCCCCTAAAGGGGCGCTCGCTCACATGGGGATGAAAGGATTTCGACGGGGGTCTGGAAGTAAGATAAGCGAGCCGAGCTGAGGAATCTCGTAAAAGCCTCAAATTGTCTAAAATAAACGACAACTCTAATTACGAACTTCAGGCTGCTTAAGTAGCCTGCATCGGAACCGGGAGTACCGCGGCCCGGGGACGGTGTCATTTTAGCGGTGAACGTGAATGGCGATCCGTTCCAGTCGCCATCATGACTTCGGAACTACCGACGGTGTAAGCCTGTCAGCCGGCTCACACCCGGGGGAATCTCAATAGACTGAATACGCTCGTAGAAAGTTTTATGGAGGGCAGCTCGGACAGGGGTTCGATTCCCCTCATCTCCACCACTAAAAAAGGACGCCTTTTGGCGTCCTTTTTCTATTTGCAACCAAACGCAACTGAAATCGCCAAAACATGTTATCTTTGGTTGGTTGTTCGATCCGCAACCAAACTTTACAATATTCATAGAAATCACACGAATGCGCCGGGCATTCGGAGAAGAGGTGTACTATGAATATCGTTGAACTGTCGGGGGTCTGCAAGACCTATCCCGCGTTCCGGCTCGACCATGTGTCGTTCTCGCTCGAAGCGGGGAAGATCACCGGCTTCATCGGCCGGAACGGCGCCGGGAAGACCACGACCATCAAGTCTATGCTGAATCTGGTGCATCCGGACAGTGGGGAGATCTCGTACTTCGGCCTGCCGTTTTCGGGCCATGAGATGGAGATCAAGCAGCGGATCGGCTATTCCACCGGAACGGTGAGCTGGTACCCGAGGAAGTCCATCCGGGAGATCGTCTCCGTCACGAAGGCGTTCTACCCGAGCTGGGATGAGGAGGCTTATCGGAACTATCTGGAGCTGTTCGGGCTGGACGAAGCGAAAAAGCCCATCGAACTGTCGGAGGGCATGAAGGTGAAGTTCAACCTCCTGCTGGCTCTGTCGCACCGTGCCGAGGTGCTCATCCTGGACGAGCCCACCAGCGGGCTGGACCCGTTTTCCAGAGACGAACTGCTCGAGCTCTTCATGACGCTGAAGGAACACGGCGTGACCATCCTGTTCTCTACCCACATCACGTCTGACATCGAAAAATGCGCAGACGATCTCGTGTACATCAGCAACGGGACCATACAGGCCGCCTGCTCGAAACAGGAGTTCCTTGAGCAGTACAGCGAGCCGGGAGAGACGCTGGAAGAGATCTTCCTGAGACTGGAAAAGGAGGCGAGGGCATGAACGCGCTACTGAAAAAAGAAATGCGCCTGAGCGCGCTGCTGTTGACCTATCTGTTTATCGGCTTTGGGGTCATGACACTGGTTCCCGGTTACCCGATCCTGTGCGGCGCCTTCTTCATCACGCTGGGCATCTTCCAGAGTTTTCAGAGTGCCCGGGAAGCCAATGATATCGTCTTCTCAGCGCTGCTCCCCATCGCGAAGCGCGATGTCGTCAAAGGGAAGTATCAGTTCACGGCGTTTATCGAGCTTGCGGGCTTTGCTGTCATGGCGGTCCTCACACTGGTCCGCATGACCGTGCTGGCGGATGCCGTCATCTACCGGCAGAACGCTCTCATGAACGCGAACCTCTTCTTTCTCGGTTGCGTGCTTCTGATCTTCGGGCTGTTCAACGCCATCTTCCTCGGCGGATTCCTGAAGACGGCATACAAACTGGGGAAATACTTCGTGATCTTTATCGCCGTTTGTTTTGTGGTCATCTTCCTCGCGGAGGCCGCACACCACGTGCCCGGCCTCGGCGCGCTGAATGCCTTCGGGTTCGACCACATTGGCCTGCAGCTCCTGACGCTCCTCGCCGGAGCCGCCGCCTTTGTCGCCCTGACGTTCCTGTCGTATAATAAAGCATGCAAGGACTTTGAACGGATCGACTTATAGGAGGCAACGGCCATGTTGAAAGAAAACCTGCGGATCCTGCGCAATTTGAACGGCTATTCACAGGAGCAGATCGCCGAAAAGATCGAGATCTCCCGCCAGGCATACGCGAAGTGGGAGAACGGCCAGACCACGCCCGACCTCGAAAAGGCGGCGCGGCTCGCGGAGGTATACGGCGTCACGATCGACAGCCTTCTGAAGACCGAGACCTTGGAAGGCGTCGGGACCGTCCCGCCGGCGCCCGCCGGCAAGAATATCTGGGGCTCCGTCACGCTGGGCGACCGGGGACAGATCGTCATCCCGAAGGCGGCCCGGGACCATCTGGGGCTGCAGGGCGGCGACCGGCTCATCGTGGCCAGCGACGAACACGGGGTCGCTCTCATCCGCGCGGACTTTTTCGAGGAAAAGATGCGGGACCTCATGGCACGTCTGTCCTCGGTCTCCGAGGAATGAGACGTACCGTCACCATCACCAATAAAGAAAAGCGAGCTCTTTCGAGCTCGCTTTTGTTTTTGTGGTTCGGTCACCCCAGTTTGTCGCCGATGGACGTGTCGTTCAGGAACGTGTTCACGTTGTAGAGCCAGAGGAGGTCGGTGACGCCCTCTTTGGCGATGGTGTCGGGCAGGTTGTCGTTGTAGTAGCGGGGGTCGACGAGGACGATGGTCTTGAAGTAGGGCGTCAGCATGGGGATGACGCAGTTGGCGTAGGAGTCCTTCAGGACGAGCAGGACGCGGTCGGAGTCCGCGCCGGTGTCGATCCGCACTTCCGCGAAGTTGCCGCCGAAGAACACGTCGTACTGGCTTTTTTCCTTCAGCTTGGACGCGTCGAACAGGGTGGATGTCTTCTTGTCCTCATTCACGTACGTGACGACGAGTGTCTGCTCTTTCTCGGGCACCGTGATCGAGATGGTGTCGCTGGCTTTGAAGATGCCGGAGGTGGAGGCCATCGTGCCCTGGAACGAGTTCGTCACGGGCATCGTCTTGTAGGAGACGGCGTCCGGAACAAGGCCCATGGCGGTGGCGATCTCGCGGAAGGCAACCTCCGCGGCGGTCGCGGTCCAGTGGTGGTCCGTCCGGTAGTAGAGCAGCGTCGGGTCGGAGACCGCTTTCAGCGGTGTCACCAGGTCGACGCATTGTACGTGGTGCAGGTTCTTGTAAACTGCCGCGATCTGCCGCGTCTGGTTCGTCACCGGCGCGCCGGTCGGCAGGTAGTTCTTCAAAAGCTCCGTGGCGTTCGGCGCAAGGGCCATGTACGAACGGATGTCCCCGCTCTTCGCCGTCACGAGGTTGATGGTGTTCAGGGTCCGCGTCATGCGTTCGTCGTCCCACACCGAGGGCTTCTCGAACAGGAAGTGGTCTTTGCCGATATACACGCCGTTCACTTCGCGCTTCCCGACGAACCGGTCGACACCGGCGCGGGTGCGCACGAGGAGGTCGCGCCCGAGGAACTGGTCGGACAGGTAGGCCTCGGTGTCCTCCATGAATTTGCCGCTCGTGATGGACGACAGGCTCAGCGCGGGCCGTCCCGCCAGGTACCGGTTCTCATTCGCACTGTACTCCCGGTCTTTCGCGATGAGCGAACCGACCGCCAGAACGACCACCAGCAGCGTCACGACGAGCGCGGCGCGGAAGGTCCAGAGCCGGTCTTCCCGCCGAAGCGCTTTGCTATTCTGTTGTTGGCGGTTCTTGTCAGCCATGGTCAGAACTCCTTGTCAGGGTGGGTCGCGAACTAAAAAAATAGTAAAACTTAGAAACGGAAATACAGGAACGGGTTGTAGGTCTCACTGACCATGAAGACCACGCAGAGGGCGAACAGCAGGGGGTAGGCGACGAACTTCGCCCGGCTCACCCACTTCGGGTCGACGCGCTCGAGGATGTGGCGATACGCGGGCGTCGCGCAGAACGCGCCGAGCACCAGCACCGCGAGGTTCGTGGACAGCAGGTACGCGCCGTTCCCGTCGGTAAAGCCCGCCGCGCCGCCGAACATGGCCTTGAAGTACAGGAGCGCGCCGGTGAGGTCGGGGGCCGAGAACAGCACCCAGCCGCACATGACGAGCAGCATGGTGACGAACCCGCGGACGGGGGTCGGGATGCGGGGCAGTAAATCGCCCAACACGTACTTTTCGAAGATGAGCAGCACGCCGTAGAACACGCCCCAGAGGACGAAGTTCCAGGCGGCGCCGTGCCAGAGGCCGGTCAGCAGCCAGACGACCATCAGGTTGAAGATGACGCGGGGCGTCTTCCGCCGGTTGCCGCCGAGCGGGATGTACACATAGTCCCGGAACCAGGAGGACAGGGAGATGTGCCATCTGCGCCAGAAGTCCGTAATGGACGTGGCGATGTACGGGTAGTTGAAGTTCTCGTTGAACCGGAACCCGAACATGCTGCCGAGGCCGATAGCCATGTCCGAGTACCCGGAGAAGTCGAAGTAGATCTGCAGCGTGTAGCACGCGATGCCGGTCCAGGCCGTCAGAGCGCTGAGGGTCCCGACGTCGGTCGCCTGGATGCCCGAGTACACGGCGCCGAGGGTGTTCGCGAGCAGGAGTTTTTTCGCGAGGCCGACGACGAATCGCGTCATGCCGTAAGAGTATTTGCTCCAGCTCTCTTTCCGCCCGACCAGCTGTTCCTCGATGTCCCGGTACTTGACGATGGGGCCCGCGATGAGCTGCGGGAACAGCGAGATGTACAGCGCGAAGGACAGGAGGTCCTTCTGGACGCGGATCTTGCCGGTGTACAGGTCGATGATGTACGAGAGGATCTGGAACGTGTAGAACGAGATGCCGATCGGCAGCGGCAGTTCGAGCGGCGGGATGTGCGCGCCGAAGATGCCGTTCACGTTGTCGACGAGGAAGTCCGCGTACTTGAAGAAGCCGAGGACCCCGAGGTTGAAGATGACCGCGAGCACGAACTGGGCGGTCGCTGCCTTGTCCCGTCCGCTGTCCCGGGCGTTGTCGATGACCCGCCCCGCCGCGAAGTTGAACAGGATGCTGAGGAGCATCAGCAGGATATAGACCGGCTCGCCCCATGCGTAGAACACGAGGCTGGCGCAGAGCAATATGCAGTTTTTGACCGTGACGTTCTTCGTCAGCGCCACGCCGACCCCGTAGTACAGGAGCAGCGTGAGCGGCAGGAACGCCATCAGGAAGGTCGAGGAACTGAATACCATATCGTCTTATCCTTTGGTGAATGATCGGGTCACAGTGCGGTCCGGAACGCGTCGTAGAGCGCGTCCGCGTTTTTGGCGGTGCAGTAGAACAGCGTGTTGCCGCTCACGTCGAGGATGCTGTCCTCAAGGAGCGCGTACTGTTCCGGCGCGTAGTTCTTGTAGAGGTTTTTTTGGTTGGCGATGTACGTCTCCACCGCTGTACGGAAGCTCTCCGCGTCCTCCGCGTCGTTCAGCTTGACGATCAGGAGTTCAGAGACGTCCATGATGTCCTCGTTCTCATAGTAGACGAGGCCATCTGCTTTCGAGAGGTCGAAGCCGAAGGCTTTCGCGGCGTCGGCGTTCGACTGCTCCGTCATCTGTCCTTTTCCGAGGGTGGCCAGAACGGGGGAGGCTACATCGCCCACGGGTTTCTCCGTGCCGCCGGAGCGGGACAGGACCAGGAACGTGATGAAGGCGATGAGGGCCGCCACACAAAGGACTTCGAGGAGCGGATACAGTTTACGGCTCATCGGCGCACCTCCGTGTAGACAAAGGGCAGGTACTGTTCGGTGTAGAACTTGTACTTCGGGTGGACGCCGTCCGGGTCATAGTAGTTTTCTTGGAAGGACTGGAAGAGCGGGTCGTAGTCGACGTAGGTGACGCCGACTTCCTTGCACATCTCCCGCATGAGCTTGTTGTAGTCCGGGATGTATTTGGTGAGGGGTTCCCGTTCGTTGGCTTTCGCCGTGACGGGCCAGATGCTGTCGACGAAGATCTTCGTGTTCGGCAGCCGCTGCTTCAGCGTCTCGAGACACTGCTTGTAGTCCCGGATGAAGTACGGCGCGCGGTCCATGTGGTCGAGATCGTTCTCGCCGTAATGAAGGACGAGGTACTGGGGGTTGCGGGCGACGATGGTGCCCATGTTCTTCTCGAGGTGTTCCGTGCCGACGCTGACTTCCGCGATGACCTGGGACTTGTCGAGGATGCTGTACTCCGTGAGCGCCTTGACGAGGCTGTCGCCGCAGATGAGGGTGTCCCGGAATGCGGCGCGGAAGTTGCCGTCCTGGATGGCGCTGGTCGTCTGCGCGACAGCGGCGGTGGTCGCCTGCTGCGAGCGGAGCGCGTTCTCGTTCTCCGCGACGTCGGCCTTTTCCTGGGCCTGCAGGTACGCAAGACCGGGTGCGGTGTCCACGTCCTCCGGCGCTCTGCTCGACATGGTCGTGACCATGCGGAACACGAGGAGCCCGAAGACCACGAGGACAGCCAGGGCAGCGGCGATGAGGGCCGCGGTCGTTTTCTTCTGCATATGGAAACTCCTTTGACGGATGTAAATGTAGAAAATACTTTACTTTATATAGAACCAAAGGAAATTATAGTACAGAGAAAGCAAAAAACAAGGGGCATTTCCAAAATAATACAAAAACGCCCCGGCGGGGCCGGGGAGTTTCAGGGTCTTACGATGCGTTTGGAGTTGAGGTCAGTCTTTGATGATGCCCATCATCTTGAGGGGCGCGAGCGGGTCGTGCTTGAACTCCGCATTGCCGCGGGTGGAACCGCCGCCGGTGATGACACATACTTCTTTCATAGTGGGTTCTCCTTTCGGGCGTGGGCGATGTACGACAGGGTAACATAATCTGTCACTATTTAGTATAAAGAAATCGCATGGAGAATGGCATTCGCAATTTAGAGTATTTTGATGATTTTAAGGGAAAAGACAATGAAATCTTAAGAGAAAATATAGTTTATTAAAGTAAACTTTTAGACAAGAGGTACGTTCGATAAACCGAGAGTTACACAACCCGATACTATTTGCGAAAGGATGGACCAAAATGAAACGATGGAGAAAACCCCTCGCCTGGATCGTGGCCATCTGCATGCTGATCCCTCTGATGGGTGTTTCCGCCCTGGCGGAGGAAAAAGACGCAGCTGTGCCGATCGATTACCAGTTTGAAGAGGTGTCCGAAGAAGAGATCTCGACAGACGCGGAGGCGCTTTCCTTCGATCCCTACTCCCCGCTTCAGTGGGATATGAAGATGATCGGCATGGAAGAGGGCTGGGAGTCCGGCCTGAACGGTGCAGGCGTGCGCGTTGGCATCGTCGATTCCGGTCTTTCGAACCTGACACTGGATATCGACCAAAGCCGCATTTTGGAGGGGAAGAACCTGTCTCCGATCAAACTGAATTTCATCCCTCCCGTCATGGATACGGTGGGCCACGGCACGTTCATTGCCGGGATCATCGGCGCGACGAGAGGGAACGGTGTCGGCATCGCCGGAATGGCACCCGGCGTTACGTTCGCGCCGATCAAATGCTTCAACAGCCTGTTCAGCACGCCCGATGCCGAGATCGACGGCATCTATGCCGCGGTCGATGAATACAATTGCGGTGTCATCAACCTGAGTTCCGGGACGACGAGCAACAGCGCCAAAATGAAGCAGGCCGTCGACTATGCGATCTCCAAAGGCGCGATCGTCATCAGCACGGTCGGAAATGACGGAAACGAGAGCTACAACTATCCGGGCGCATATGACAATGTCATTGCGGTCGGTTCCGTGGACAAGAACATGAATGTCAGTTCGTTCTCCAACAAGAATGACAGCGTGTTTGTCGTGGCGCCCGGTGAGAACGTCTACAGTCTCGGCAGACTCCCGTTCACCGTGACCAGAAGCAGCGGGACCAGTTTCTCCGCGCCGTTTGTATCCGGCCTGGCAGCCATGCTGAAAGGCAAATATGCGCAGATGACGCAGGAGGACTTCCAGGAGATCCTGAAACGGTCGTCTCTCGATCTCGGGGAAGAGGGCTATGACACGTCCTACGGGTACGGTCTCATCCAGGTCCCCGCGGCGATCGAGGCGGCTGCAGACTATTTCGGCGAGCCTGAACCGACGGAGCCGATCGAGCCTGACGTTCCGATCGATCAGCAGTTCACAGATGTTCCGCAGCAGGCCGCCACGCAGAGTCTGGAGCCGAAACTTTCTTTTGACATGTATTCCCCGCTGCAGTGGGATATGCGTCAGATCGGCATGCGCGAGGGCTGGAACTCCGGTCTTTCCGGTAAGAATGTCCGCGTCGGCATCATCGACACCGGCGTTTCCACGAAGACCAGAGACATCGACTCGTCCCGCCTTCTGGCCGGAAAGAACCTGGTCGATGAGTCGCAGAACACGGAAGATACCAACGGACACGGAACGTTCATCGCCGGTATCATCGGTGCCACAAAGGGCAACGGCGTCGGCATCGCCGGCGTGGCCCCGGGCGTAACGATCGTCCCGATCAAAACGTCGACCGACGGCAAATCCAACACCGGCATCAACGCGAGAGGGATCTATGCGGCGGTGGATGAGTTCGGCTGCGATGTCATCAACATCAGCACCGGTTCGGAAAAAGGCTCGGAGACCCTCCATAACGCGATCAAATACGCAAACTCGAAGGGTGTCATCGTAGTGTGCTCCACCGGTAACGACGGCTCTGAGGTGCTTCATTATCCCGGCGCCTACGAAGAGACCATCGGTGTCGGATTCACGACGCTCTTCAAAACCGCCAGCACGTTCTCGCACCATAACGAGAGCATCTTTGTCACAGCGCCCGGCTCTGGCGTCGTAAGCCTCGGCACGATGCCGTTCGTCGTCCGCATCAGCGGCGGTTCGTCTTACGCGGCGCCGTTCGTGACCGGACTGGCAGCGCTCCTGAAAGAAAAATATCCTGACATGACCAAGGACGACTTCGCGGAGATCCTGAAAATGTCTTCGGAAGACCTCGGTGAGAGCGGATACGACACCACCTACGGATGGGGCTTTCTCCGGGTACCGCAGGCCATCGCCGCAGCAGATGTGTACTTTGGCAATGCCGATCCTTCCCACCTCAACGGTGTGGTCCGCAACGATCTCGGCTGGTGGCTCATGAAAGACGGTCTGGTCGACCTCCACGCCAACGGCATCTATCAGAATCCGTTCGGCTGGTGGAAAGCGAGCGACGGCAAGATCACCTTCGATGAAACCGGCATCTTCCAGAACGAGAATGGCTGGTGGCGTGTCGAGAACTCCAAGGTCGATTTCCGTGCCAACGGCATTTACCAGAACCCCTACGGCTGGTGGAAGACGACCAACGGTAAAGTCACATTCCATGAAAACGGCGTGTTCCAGAACGCGTTCGGCTGGTGGTATTGCAGGAACTCCAAGGTCGACTTCGGGTTTACCGGACTAGCCTCGAACAAGTACGGGACCTGGTACATCAGGAACGGTAAAGTTGACTTCACGAAGAACGGAAAAGTGAAGTACAACGGAAAGACCTATGTCGTTCAAAATGGCAAAGTCAAATAAGCGATCGTCAAACGATCGAACCCCCCTCATGCAGGACATGAGGGGGGTTCTGCTTTTCAGTGGTTTTTGAAGAGTTACATCTTGTAGGAGCCGTAGAAGCCGAGGGCGGCGAGGGCGACACCGAGGATGTACTCCCAGACCGGGGTGCCGGCCAGAACGGTGGCGGCGGAGGTCCAGGCACCGTCGAGCATGAAGAAGTTCTGCAGGACGATGATGATGGCGGAGGCCAGGACGAAGCCGATGATGCCCCAGTAGGACTGGATCTCGTACTTCTTGAGGAGCATCTCGATCAGCTTTGCGACAGCCCAGATGCCGACGGCGGTACCGATGAGGAACGCGAGGGCGATGAGGGCATCGTTGCCGCGGGTCGTGGAATCGGAATTCGTGAGGTCGCCGATGGCGCCGTAGATGGGCTTGTAGTAGCCGAACGTCATAAGGAGAGCGGAGCCGGAGACACCGGGGATGATCATGGTGGAGGAGCCGATGGCGCCCATGAAGATGACGACGAGGAATTTGAAGATGTTCATGTGAGACAGGTTCGCGTTACCGCCCTGTCCGAGGAACAGCATACCGATGACCAGCGCGAAGGTGATGAGGCCGATGACCACATAGAGCGGTTTGACCGGGTCTTTTTTCACGCGGGCGATGAGCATGGGCATTCCGCCGAGCACCGCGCCGACGAACAGCATGATGGTGGCAAAGGTGTATGCGTCCAGACAGTAGGTGATGACCTTGCTCATCGAGAGGATGGCGACGCCGACACCGACGAGGACGGGGAGGAGCGTAAGGACGCTCTTCTTGAACTGCTTGAAGATGTTCGAGATGGAACCGATGACCTTCTCGTAAATGCCGAGGACCAGCATCAGGGTGCCGCCGGAGACGCCGGGGATGACGTTCGCGGTACCGACGATGAAGCCCTTCACGATGTCGAGGAGCCAGTCGAGGCCTTTGTTTTTCGGCTCTTTGGTCTCGACTTCCGCCGGAACTGTGGTTTGTTCACTCATAGTCTCATTTCCTTTCTGCAAAGGGTTTGCAATGTATCATAATTGTGCAAATGTCATTATAGCAAAATACGGAAAAAAGTAAATGCAGTTTCGGGCAAAGAAACGACACGTCCGCAGATGAGTGCAGACGTGGCGTTTGCTATGTATTAGAATTCCAGATTTTTCCCGTCTTTGCTGAAGAGGTGGACAACATTTCCGCCAAACGTGAACGAGATGTTCTGCCCGGTTTGGAAATGGCTGGGCTGTGGTCCCTGAAGGTTCATGGTCTGAGCGATCACGATGACGTCCTGCCCAAGCGACTTCAAGTGCAGATGTACGGAACTGCCCATCATTTCGCTGACATCGACGGTTCCGGTGAACATGTCCTGCCCTTCGCCGAGGAGAGCGATATGCTCCGGGCGTACACCGAGTGTGATGTCCTGCGGTTCGACGCCGCCGGCTGCAAGACGGTCCTGTTTCTCCTTGGAAAGTTCAATGGTTTTGCCGTCAAGTTCAACCGCGTATGTATCCGCCGTTTTGACAAGCTTTGCGTCAAAGTAGTTCATCTGTGGGACACCGATGAAGCCGGAGACGAACAGGTTTGCCGGGTGGTCGAATACATCCTGCGGGGTGCCGACCTGCTGTACAACGCCATCTTTCATGATCACGATACGGTCGCCGAGCGTCATGGCCTCTGTCTGGTCATGCGTGACATAGATAAACGTCGTGTTGATGCGCTCGCGCAGTTTGATGATCTCTGCCCGCATCTGGTTTCTCAGCTTCGCGTCGAGGTTGGACAGCGGTTCGTCCATCAGCAGGACCTTCGGCTCGCGGACAATGGCGCGGCCAATGGCAACGCGCTGACGTTGGCCGCCGGACAGGGCCTTGGGCTTGCGGTCCAGGTACTCCGTGATTCCAAGGATCTTGGCGGACTCATTTACCTTGGCGTCGATTTCCTCCTGCGGCATCTTTTTGAGTTTCAGTGGAAATGCCATGTTTTCTCGTACTGTCATATGCGGGTACAGAGCATAGCTCTGAAATACCATGGCGATGTCGCGGTCTTTCGGTGCAACATCGTTCATCAGTTTGCCGTCGATATAGAGCTCGCCGCCCGAAATCTCTTCGAGTCCGGCGACCATGCGAAGGGTCGTGGACTTGCCGCAGCCGGAGGGGCCGACGAGCACGACAAACTCTCTGTCTGCAATTTCGAGGTTGAAATCTTCGACTGCGACGACGCCCTCTTCGGTGATCTTCAGGTTGGTTGCCTTTTCAGGCTCGCCTTTCTTTTTCTTCTTTTTCTTTTCGTTATTGGGATAAATCTTCTTTATATGTTTCAGACTGACTTGAGCCATTGTTCTTACTCCTTCCGTAGAGTTTGGTCATTCTCGCAATATCCTCTGCCAGGCGGTCGGAAAGTGCCCCGGGTGTGGATCGCCACAGCCAGTTCCCGGTAGAGGTACCGGGGCGATTGATCCGCGATTCGTTGCCGAGTTCCAGCCAATCCTGCAGCTGGGCGATGAACAGTTCCGACGGGCTGCCCATGCCAATACGGAGGATGCCTCTCGCAAAGTCCGCATCGCTGTGGATATTCGCATATTCTTTGGCAAGGATGATCTCGGCCGGATCTCCGGATTCTTTCCAGCCCATGACGGGCGGGTTATCGTGGGTGCCGATGTAGCAGACACTGTTCTTTGCAAAGGTGTGCGGCAGTCCCGGGTTTTCGTCAGTAACGCTGAAGGAAAATTCCAGTAGTTTCATGCCGGGGAACCCGGACGCCGCCAGCAGTTCCCGTACTTCACGGCTCGGGTAGCCGAGGTCTTCCGCAATATAGGAGAGGTTCGGGAATGCGTCGCGTAAGAGTGCGACCAGCTCCATGCCGGGACCTTTTATCCAGCGTCCGTTTCGTGCGGTTTCCGCTCCGTACGGCACAGCCCAGTAACTTTCGAAGCCGCGAAAATGGTCGATCCGAATGATGTCATACAACTTCATGGCTCCACGGATGCGGCGAAGCCACCAGCGGTAGCCATCCTGTGCCATCGCCTCGTAATCATATAACGGGTTGCTCCAGAGTTGTCCGTCTTCGCTGAAGCCGTCCGGCGGTACGCCGGAAACCTCGCGCGGACGATTGCATTCGTCCAGTTGAAAGTTCTCCGGATCTGCCCAGACATCTGCGGAATCAAGGGAGACGTAAATCGGCAAATCGCCGATAATTCCGATCTGCCGGCTCTTCGCATACTCCTTCAGTGCATCCCACTGCTGGTAAAACAGGAACTGGAGGTAGGTATAAAACCTCACATCCCGTTCAAGTTTTTTGCGGTAGTGTGCTACGGCATCGGGCTTGTGAAGGCGGATCGCTTCCTCCGGCCAGTCCTGCCAGGACGACATGCCGAAGTGTTTCTTGACCGCCATGTAGAGCGCATAATCGGGCAGCCAGTCCTCATTCTCTCCGGAGAATGTTTCTACCGCGGTCTTATCCTGCTCCCAGCCCCGCTCAAACGCCTTTTCTAAAAGGATAAAGCGATTCTTGTAAAGAAGGGCATAGTCTACGCGAGCTGGGTCGTCTCCAAAGGGGAGCGATGCGATCTCGCTTTTCGTCAGGAGTCCCCGGGTTGCAAGTTCGTCCAGATCGATGAAGTACGGGTTGCCGGCAAATGCAGACAGGCTCTGGTATGGGGAATCCCCGACGCTTGTCGGGCCCACCGGAAGGATCTGCCACCAGCGTTGGCCGGCCTTGCCCAGAAAATCGATAAAGTCCCTTGCGGCCTGCCCCAGCGTGCCGATGCCATGGAGCGAAGGAAGCGAGAAGATCGGCAGTAAGATACCGCTGCTTCTCTCCATAGGGTCACCCTTTCACGGCGCCGGCAGCAACACCTTTGACGATGTGTTTCTGACAAGCCAGGTAAAAGATGATGACCGGGATGATGGATAAAAGGATCAGTGCCATTGTGGCGCCGAGGTCCACCGTGCCGTAACTTCCCTTGAGGTACTGGATATGGATGGGAATGGTGCGATATTCGTTGATATCGAGCACAAGGTACGGAAGAAGATAGTCGTTCCAGACCCACATGATCTCGAGGATGCCGACGGAGATCATGGTCGGTTTCAGCATCGGGAACACGACGGAGAAGTAGGTGCGGAGGGGTCCGCAGCCGTCGATGGATGCCGCTTCTTCGATCTCGATCGGGATCGATTTTACAAAACCGACAAACATGAAGATGGCAAGACCGGCACCGAAGCCAAGGTACACGACCGGAATGGTCCACGGGGTGTTCAGTTTCAGAGTATCCGCTGTCTTGGACAGGGTATACATGACCATCTGGAACGGCACGACCATGGAAAATACACACAGGTAGTAAATCGCCCGGCACACTTTTGAGTTGACCCGCGCAATATACCACGCCGCCATGGATGTGAATAACAAAATGAGTGCAGTGGACACAATGGTAATAAAAGCACTGTATGCGACGCTCTGCCAGAACGGATAGTTGCCGAATGTCATGCCTTTAATGAAGTTTGAGAACCCGGCCCACATCTCTCCGGTGGGAAGTGCGAACGTATCGCTTTTTACATAAGTGTTCAGTTTGAACGAATTGATGACGACCGCCAGTACCGGCAGCACGTAAATGATGCAGATGACGGCGAGCGTTGCAGATAAGATGCCTTTTCTCCGTCTCTCTGCGGATAATGTCTTCGAATTCATTACTGCTGCACCTCCCTCTTTCTGGTGTACGCAAGCTGTGCAAGACCGAGTCCCGCAACCAGGACAAAGAAGATGACGGCTTTTGCCTGTGCCATACCCGGCGAGGTAGAGCTGGACCCGTAGAAGGTGTTATAAATGTTGAGGGCCAGCATCTCTGTAGTTTTGATCGTGGTGCCGTCATCCTGGATGATAAACGGCAAACCGCCGGTCAGAGCCAGGTTCTGGTCAAACAGTTTGAAGCCGTTTGTCAGCGACAGGAAAGAACAGATGGTGATAGACGGCATAACGTTCGGAATGGTGACCTTGAACAGCGTCTGTCTCCGGGACGCACCGTCCATTTTGGAAGCTTCGATCATGTCCTCGGGGACTGCCTGGAGACCGGCGATGTAAATGATCATCATATAACCGATCTGCTGCCAGCACATGAGGATGATGAGGCCCCAGAATCCGTATTTCGTCTCCAGCAGGATCGACGTCCCGTAGTGGGACAGGATGCCATCGAAAATCATGGACCAGATGTATCCGAGGACGATGCCGCCGATGAGGTTCGGCATAAAGAAGACCGTTCGGAACAGGTTGCTGCCTTTGAGCCCCTGAGTGAGCAGATAGGCCACCGTAAAGGCAAGCACGTTGATCAGGACGAGTGACACGATGGCAAACAGTGCCGTATACCAGAACGAATGTCGGAAACTCTCGTCAGAAAATGCCTGAACATAGTTGGAGACACCGGTGAATTTGGCGTCTCGAATGAGGCGGAACTGGCAAAATGACAGGTAGATCCCCTGAGCGAACGGCCATACAAATCCGATGCAAAACGCCGCAACGATGGGCCCCATGAAAAGCCAGGACCACCGACGAATCGGATTTTTGAACAATCCTTTCGTTTTCGTATTCATAGTTGTTACCTCTCGGGGTCAGCCAATCACTGGTTGGCCTTCTGGTACTGCACGGCCCAGCCGTCTACGAACGCAGTTTTTACTTCATTCCAGTTCGCATCGGACTGGTCTGCATTGTACTTGTTGAGCGCGGAGACAAGAGCGGCACGGTAATCATCGACATTCGGCTGATAGTTCGTCGCCCAGTCCATGACATAGCAGCCGTCTTTCGTGTACTGTTCCGCGTCTGCAAGGAATCCGTTTTCGGATGCAGGAGCATTTTTGTAGGGAAGGACGCCCAGTTCTTTCACCATGAGAGCCGATGCTTCCGGGTCGGAAACGAGCCATACCATGAAGTCCATGGTGGCCTGCTGGTCTGCCTCCGATGCCTTGGAGTTGATTGCCCAGCAGTTTTCAGTACCGCAGTTCAGTCCGGCTTTCTCTTCGCCGGCAACGCCGCAGTAGTACGGGATCATGGTAGCGTTCGGAACGTCTTTTGAAACGGCGGGATATTCCCAGGAGCCGTTGACGAAGAAGGCCGCTTTGCCGGTCTTGAATTCGTTCTCTGCGTCGTGACCGCCATTGGCCAGTGCTTTCGGTTCGGTCAGCGAGTTGTTGATGCAAAGGTCATAAAGGTTTTTGAAGTTGTTCATGTAAGTGCCTTTAATGCTCGACGGGCACTCCGTCCAGCCGCCTGCATCCCGCTCTTCGTAGAAGTACTCAAGGTTCGCCATGTGACCGGTGAATCTCCAGGACGAGGAATCGTCCATGTCGCAGGAAGTAAATGCATCGAATCCAAGCGTGCCGGCATTCTGGTGGATGTACTCTGCGACCTTCTTCAGACCGTCAAAGTTTTTGATGTCGTCCATGCGGAAGCCTGCTGCCTCTACCAGATCCGGGTTGACGATGATGCCGTAGCACTCGTAGCAATAGCCGATCGATACCAGTTTTCCGGTGTCGTCGTACAGGTTGTACGCATCGGTGTTGAGCTGGTCTTCAATGGCTGTACCCTTGAGGTCCAGCGCATAGTCTTTCCAGTCCTTGACGCCTGCCTGGTTGCCGATGACAAACAGGGTGGGTGCCGAGGACTTGTCCATTTCAGACGTCAGCGTCTGGCTGTAGGTACCGGATGCTGCCGTTACGACTTTGACGGAGACTCCTGTCTCGTCGGTGTACTTCTTTGCCAGTTCCTGCGCAGTGCCGTCGAGTTCCGGCTTGAAATTCAGCCAGTAGACAGACCCCTCGCTGCTGCCGGAACCACCGCACGCAGCAAGGCCCATCACCATGATCATGGCGATCAGGATCGCAAGTACCTTTTTGAAATTGTTCATAAAATTACCCCCTTTTACAATTTCATCAAAACGAGCAAAGTATATGTTTCCGTCTTACGACGTAAAATCCTGAACTGGACAGACCGTACCGCCCTCTCGCAGTACGGTGCCAAGTCTTTCATGCATATGTCCGCCCTTGCCGGACAGGATGTCGGTGAGAATGGAGACGGATCGGGTGCCAAGCTCCTCTTTTGGCTGTGTGAGAGTGGTGAGGGTCGGGATGGTATAGAGTGACATGTCGATGCCGTCTATTGCAATGACAGAGCAGTCTTCCGGAACACGTCTGCCTTCGTCGTGCAGAGCTTTCATGGCGGCAATCGCCAGGGTGTCAGAAATGGCGAAGAGCGCCGTGAAGTCCTGCCGCTCACGCGAAAGTTGACGTGTGATTTCGTAGGCAGAACCCATGTCGAACCGGCCACATTGCATAACAAGTCCTTCATCCGGCTCAATGCCGGCATCTTTCAGGGCATCCAGATATCCGTTATAACGCAGTTCGCTGATAGAACGATCGTTGGTTGAACTCGTAAGTACTGCAATTTTGCGATGCCCCTGTTTGATCAGATGGCGGACAGCGCGATATGCCTCTGCCCGGTCCCCGATGGAAACAGAGGAGAAATCGGTAGCATCGATGGTGCCGAAATTGTTGGCAAATGTGCAGCAGACGAATGGGATGTCGATGAGTTTGACTTCTTCTTTCGTGTAGTTGAAGCGCCCGCCGAGAAGAATGAGACCGTTGAGCCGCTTGGAGCGGGTCAGTTGTGCTACATCATCCAGTTCATCATCTTCCGTCGTGATCTGATGAAGCACCAGTTCGTACCCGGCGGCTTCCACCGCTTTTTCAATGGCACGGATGATGGGGGTGTAGAACGGGTTTCCTGCACCGCGAACAACGAGCCCGATCGAATCGTTGGTGGTCTTTACCAGATCTCTGGCCGCCGCGTTCGGCACATAATGAAGCGTTTTCACGGCTTCCATGACCTGCACGCGGACTTCCTCGCGTACATCGGGATGGTTGTTCAGCACACGCGAAACCGTGCTGACAGACACGCCGCAATAGTCGGCGACATCTTTGATGGTCATGCAAACACCCTCCGGAATCGTATCATCTGTTCCGGAAACGTTCCCGGGAACGTTTCCAGTTTCAACTACATTTAACCATGGAAGCGCTGAAACGTCAAATATATTTTTCTGCTATTGAAAGAAAAATCCTGGAAAACTTTCGCTAACAGGATGCTTTTCTGCCCGCTCGGCCTAATTGTAACTTATTAGAGTTCGTGGTATAATTGCGGACACTATGAAAAAGGAGGGAGCGTCAGCGATGGACCTTGTACTCGGAAGCCATGTGCAGCTGAAGAAACCGCACCCCTGCGGCAGCACCGAGTTCACCCTGACCAGGGTCGGGATGGACGTAAAACTCGTCTGCGTGAACTGCGGCCGCGAAGTCATGCTCCCTCGTAAGAAAGCCGAAAAGGCGATCAAAAAGGTCCTGACGGTCCCGGAGGGAGGGTCGCCTGATGTTTGAGAACCTTGCGAATGTTGAGGAGCGATTCACCTCTCTTGAAGCGAAACTTGCAGACCCGGCTGTGGTCTCCGACATTAAACAGTACACATCGCTCCTGAAAGAGCATAAGAATATGACGCCCATCGTCGAGACCTATCGGGCGTTCCGAAAAGCGGAAGCCGACCTTGCCGAAGCGAAAGTGCTTCTGGACGAGTCGGGAATCGACAAAGAGATGAAGGAACTTGCCGAGGAAGAGGCTGCGTCCGCGAAAGACGCGATGGAAGACCTTGCCGAGAAACTGAAGATCCTTCTGCTGCCGAGAGACCCGAACGACGACAAGAACGTCATCGTCGAGATCCGATCCGGCGCCGGCGGGGAAGAAGCCGCTCTGTTTGCCGGGTCCCTTCTGCGCATGTATTCCATGTATGCCGAAACGCACGGGTTCAAGACGGAAGTCTTAAGTTCCAACCCGACGGAACTGGGCGGGTATAAGGAAGTCTCCTTCGAGATTACCGGCGACGGCGCCTACTCCCGCTTCAAATTCGAGTCGGGCGTCCACCGCGTGCAGCGGGTCCCCGAGACCGAGAGCCAGGGACGCATCCAGACGTCCACCGCCACCGTCGCGGTCCTGCCGGAAGCAGACGAAGTGGAGTTCGAGATCAACCAGAGCGAACTCAAGATCGACACCTTCCGCTCGAGCGGCGCCGGCGGGCAGCACATCAACAAGACCGATTCCGCCATCCGCATCACCCACCTGCCGACCGGCACGGTGGTCGAGTGCCAGGATGAGCGGTCGCAGCATAAAAACAAGGAGCGGGCCCTCAAGATCCTGTCGGCCAGACTCCTCGAAGTCGAACAGCAGAAGCACAAGGACGAGATCGACTCGGCCCGACGCGCCCAGGTGGGTACCGGCGACCGGTCGGAGCGCATCCGGACCTACAACTTCCCGCAGGGAAGAGTCTCGGACCACCGCATCGGCCTTACGCTCTACAAGATCGACGCCATCATGAACGGCAACCTCGACGAACTCATCGACGCCCTGATCACCGCGGACACAGCGGCCAAACTGGAAGCTGCTGGTGAATGATCGAATATAGGGGGAAGAAAAGGCCTTTGATGGAAGAAACGCCCGTCCGGGAAATAAAAGGCTCGGATAGTTGGCAGGGGGGAGCAGCGCGATGCTTTATAAGCGGGCGGGGGTTTGGCTTGGCGCCAAATAGACGACCTTTTATTTCCCCCACACAAATGATTTAGAAAAGATTTGGATATCATGCATACGTTAGAACTGACCAATTCCAAACAGGATATTCAGACGGCCGGCAAGCTGTTGAAAGACGGCGAGCTGGTGGCCATTCCGACCGAGACGGTCTATGGCCTCGCGGCGGATGCCCTGAACGGGGAGGCCGTCGCGAACATCTTCAAAGCGAAGGGCCGTCCGATGGACAATCCGCTGATCGTCCACATTGCGGACCTCTCTCAGGTCGACGACCTGGTCGCCTTCGTGCCGCCGGTCCTCGAGGACCTCGCGAAGGCCTTCTGGCCGGGACCGCTCACCGTCATCATGGAGAAGTCGGACCTCATTCCCGACGAAGTCTCCGCCGGTCTCGACACCGTCGCCATCCGCATGCCGTCGCACCCGGACGCCCGCGCCATCATCCAGACGGCCGGGACTCCGCTGGCGGCGCCTTCCGCCAACACCTCCGGCATGCCGTCGCCCACAACGGCGGCCCATGTCATGCATGACATGGACGGCAAGATCGCCGCGGTGGTCGACGGAGGAGCCTGTGAGGTGGGCGTCGAGTCCACGGTCCTGACGCTGTGCACCCGGGTGCCCCGCATCCTGCGGCCCGGCCGGGTCACACCCGAGGACCTCTTCGACGTGCTCGGCGAAGTGGACGTCGACGACGCTGTCCTCGGACAGCTGGCGGAAGGCGCCGTCGCAGCGTCTCCCGGCATGAAATACAAACACTATTCCCCAAAGGCGGAAGTCTACATCATCGACGGGACCAAAGAGGGGTTCGCGAACTTCGTCAACGACAAGGTCGCGGAGCGGGCCGCCGAAGAGGCTGCCGTTGCCGCCCTCGTCTTCGACGGCGAAGAAGACCTTGTCCGCTGCGTCACCCTGCCCTTCGGCGCCGAAGACGACCCCCTCGGCCAGGCAGAGCACCTCTTCGACGACCTGCGCAGAGCGGACGAACTGGGCGTTTCGGACATCTACGTCCGCTGCCCCTCGGCGGAAGGCGTCGGCCTCGCGGTCATGAATCGCCTCCTCCGCGCCGCGGAATTCCGCATCATTCAAGTAGATTAAAGGAAGAACGATTACTATGAGGAAAGCCATCGTCATCGGCCTCACCGGTCAGACCGGCGCCGGCAAGACCACCGTCGCGGACGGGCTCCGGCACTTCGGCTACCAGGTCATCAAGGCGGACGAGATCGCCAGGCTCGTCACCGAGAAGGGCTCCCCCGTCCTGCAGGAACTGGCCGCGGTCTTCGGGAAAGACATCTTGAAAGAGGACGGCACGCTGGACCGGGCGCTGCTCGCGGAGCGGGCCTTCGCCACGCCGGAGGAGACGAAGCTCCTGAACGGGGTCACCCATCCGGAGATCCTCCGTCTCATCAACAAAAAGATCAACGGCGCGTTCTTCGACGGCTACGAAGGTGTCGTGCTGGACGCCTCCCAGCTCTTCGAGTCCGGCCTCAACGAACGCTGCACCCTCGTCGTGTCCGTCGTGGCGCCGGAGGACGTGCGGCTCAAACGCATCATGGAGCGGGACGGCATCTCGGAAGAGAAGGCCCGCCTGCGCATGAGCGCCCAGTACCCGGAAGAGTTCTTCCGGACCCATTCGAACTACGTCATCGAGAACACCGGCACCGCGGAGGACCTGAAACTCCAGCTCCGCCAGCTCGCCGGACTGTTCGAACAGCATATCGCGGGCGAGCGGTAAATCGCCCCAGAAGGAGAACTGTTTTGTCCATACGAAAACACGGCTGCGGTTGCGGCTGTTTCCACGGCATCCTGTCGCTCGTCCTGAGCCTCGTCGTCATCGCGGCGGTCGTGCTCACGGTACGGGAGGCCTTCTACCAGTACACCTACCCGGTGAAGTACGCCTCCTACGTGGAGGACGCTTCGGCCGAACTGGGTGTTCCGGAGACCCTCATCTACGCGACCATCCAGGTCGAGAGCCACTTCGATCCCGAAGCCCGTTCGGAGGTCGGCGCCCGGGGGCTCATGCAGATCACCGAAGAGACCTTCGACTGGCTGCGCACCAAGGAGACCTTCGGGAACGACAGCCTCACCTTTGCGGACCTCGACAAGCCGGACATCGCCATCAACTACGGCACCTACTTTTTGAAACTCCTCCTCGAGGAATTCGACGGCGATGTACCGACCGCCATGTCCGCCTACCACGCGGGGCGCGGCAGCGTCCACTCCTGGCTCGAACAGGGGAAATACTCCTCGAACGGGGAGACCCTCGACGAGATCCCGAAAGACGACACGGCCTATTACGTCCAGAAGATCGAGCGGGCCATGGGCGTCTATGAAAAACGGCTGAAAGAACAGGCCGAAGAGAACGAGAACGTGCATCGCCTCCGGGCGAACTTTGCGAAGTTCGTCGACGCGTACATCGTGCCCCTCCTCGACAGTTTCTTCGACCGCTTCAGCGGAAGTTTCGCTAATAAACTCCAGTCCCTGACGTACCTCGCGGGGACCGGACGATGATAGAAAGTGTGACTACTATGGCAGAAAAAAGCAAAGCAAACGCGCTGAAAGAAGAGCTCTTCTACACACCGAAACACATGGCGACGGTGGCAGAGGACGACCTGTTCCCGAAGGCGGACGTCTTCGCGGAAGGGTACAAGGAGTTCATGTCGAACTACAAGACCGAGCGGGAGATCACCGCGTTCTTCAAGGCCGAGGCCGAGAAGAGAGGCTACACTGAGTTCGACAAGACCAAAACCTACCAGCCCGGCGACCGCGTCTACCGCGTCAACCGGAACAAGTGCATCATCCTGACGGCCTTCGGCAAGAAGCCCCTCTCGGAAGGTCTGCGCATCGCGGCGTCCCACATCGACTCCCCGCGCCTTGACCTCAAACCGAACCCGCTCTATGAGAAGGAGGAACTCGCGTTCTTCAAGACCCACTACTACGGCGGCATCAAGAAGTACCAGTGGACCACCATCCCGCTGTCCCTCCACGGCGTCATCGTCAAGGGCGACGGCACGACCGTCACCGTGAACATCGGCGAGGACGAGGGCGACCCGCAGTTCGTCATCACCGATCTCCTGCCGCACCTCGCGAAGGAACAGGAGAAACGCACCCTGGCCGATGCCATCAAGGGCGAGGACCTGAACGTCCTCGTCGGCTCCCTTCCCTTCAAGGGTGAGGAGGAGTCCGAGCTCGTGAAGCTCAACATCCTGAAGATCCTCAACGAGAAGTACGGCATCGTGGAAAAAGACTTCCTGACGGCGGAACTCGAACTGGTCCCGGCCTTCAAGGCCCGCGACATCGGCTTCGACCGCTCGCTCATCGCCGCATACGGCCATGACGACAAGGTCTGCAGCTACCCTGCCGCCATCGCGAACTTCGAAGTGGAAGACCCCGAGTACACCGTCGTCACCATCCTGACCGACAAAGAGGAGATCGGCTCCGACGGCAACACCGGCCTCAACTCCTCCTACTTCAAGTACTTCGTCGAGGACCTCGGCGAGAACGCCGGCATCCCCGGCCACGACATCCTCTCCGCGTCCGAGTGCCTGTCCGCCGACGTCACCGCCGGCATGGACCCGACCTACCCGGAACCGATGGAGGCCAACAACGCATCCTACATCTCGAAGGGCGTCTGCATCTGCAAGTACACGGGCTCCCGCGGCAAGTACTCGACCTCGGATGCCACCGCGGAGTTCTTCGGCAAGGTCCGGGGTCTCCTCGACGACCAGGGCATCGTCTGGCAGACGGGCGAGCTCGGCAAGGTCGACGCGGGCGGCGGCGGAACGGTCGCCATGTACCTCGCAGCCCTGGACATCGACGTCATCGATATCGGCACGCCGGTCCTCTCCATGCACGCCCCCTACGAGGTCATCTCCAAGCTGGACCTCTACTCCACCTACCAGGCGATGTACGCCTTCTTCGACCAGAAGTAAGGAGCGCTCCACAGGACGTTTCGGAGCGCGAACAGCGAATCGCGAGCTGAAACATCTCAAGCCAAAGCATCGTGAGCGAGGCATCGCAAGATGCAGCTTGCTGAAACTCATATAACACCGGACTCTCCCAAAACGGGAGGTCCGGTTTTCTTTTGCCTTGCTATTCACTGACGCCTGCCAGGTGGTTGATACAAAGCAGGTATTATAATATTGCGCCAACGTCATGAATACATGTCAAACTATCATATTTGGAAGCTTGCCATGTATTCTCAAGCCATCTATCCTATGGGTTCTCGCAAAATGCATGTCAAATCAACTTTTTCAGAGGATTGCCATGCAAATCGCCTCGGCATATGCCAGAGAACAGTACTAACGTAGGGGCAGCTGAAAGAATAATACATGGCAATTATTGGGAGATCCTGAACCTGACATGTAAAATGAAAAAACCAGCATGTCTCCCTCGACCAGTAATACATGGCAATTCTCGATGATAACGATTCTGCCATGCATCTGTCCTTCATCTCTCATGCTTCTTTCATCCGGCTGGACTGTTGAACCACATTAGAAGCATGTCAAATGAGTCTTTTCATAATTCTGCCATGTGTTTTAGAAAAGCAACCCCTTGCCTGCTGCCGGTACTCTGCCCGTCATCAGCATACTACTCAGTATTAGCCTTTTGTCCGGTGTCTACTTTCTTGACCTCATCGGATGCACTGTGGCTTGTTAGACAAAAGTGCCGGGTTGGCGTTTCACATTTTCCCTGCAGCCGGCTAATATAGTTATGAGAGCAATCAGGAGGCGATACACATTGGTTGCCATTATGTTTATGGATCTGCTGGATGACCCGGCAGAAGAACCGCGATTCACGCAGATGTGTGAGCACTACAAAAACTATATTTATACGATATGTTTCAGTCGTTTGCATGACGAGCACCTTGCGGAAGACTGTACCTGGATGACGTTTGAACAGGCGGCAAAGCAGTTCCACAAATTCGATGGGGACATTTTGTCGAATCGGGTGAGAAACCTGCTTTGTACGATCGCTGTTGCGAAATGCAGCCGGGAATGGAGAAAGCAGAAACGGTTTTACGAGGTTGGAGGAAAGCTCGGCGAACAGAAGGATGGAACGGCAAGAGAACCTTCCACCGAAGATGTTCTGTGGAACCGATGGCAGCTGGAAGAACTGAAATCGGCGATCGACCAGTTGCCGGAACACTATAAGGTTTCTCTGTTTTTGGCGAAAATCTATGGCTTTTCTGCGAAAGAAATCGCGGAAATATGCGATGTAACGCCTGAAACGGCTCGAAAACGAGTCAGCTTGGCAATGAAAGAAGTTCGCAACATTTTGGAAGGAGAGCAAATCGGCGATGAAGAATGACATGTTCACAGAAGCATGTGTTCTGGCGCAGGAACAGTGGGTCCCTGCTTTTCTGAAAACGGAAGAAGAACACAAGTTCAGCAGGCAATTTAACCAGCGAATGGATCGCCTGTACAGTAAAATGCGCGGAGGTCACTACCACCGCCTGACAAAAACGTCTTTGTCCATTCTCGTGGCGGCAGTTCTCATCGCGACACTGATGGTTGCTTCGATCGCCTATGCTCCGACACGAAGATATCTGATCGAAGTATTTGATGATCACACAGAATTTAAAACAGAAGACAGCGGGCTGACATCGATTCCTATGGACATCCACTTTGGATTTATTCCTGAAGGGTTTGAATTGGTGGAGCGGGAAATTGATGGGGAAACGTGCGAACTAGATATAGAAGGCAAAACAGGAATGGTTTCCGATTATCATTTCGAGACTGTCGATGGGCGTTGGATCGATGCATCGAAATATCCTGCCGCTGGGCAACTAGACGTTGACAGCGAAGATCATTCTGTTGAAGTTATCGGTCACGATGACATAGTATACTTTTTGTCCTATTCCGAGCCAGATATCTATGGAGTGTATTGGCTGAAATCGGGAATACAATATGATTTAGGAGGAAAGCTCACCCGCGAAGATGCTTTAAAAATGGCTTATCAGATGTGGTAAAACAAACAATAGAGAATGAGCGGCATTCTGAAAGTATTTTCAGAATGTCGTTCACTTTTTTTTGCCAACCAGGGAAATATAGTAGTGAAAGGGTAACCAAAAGCAAATACGAAAAGGAGGAGTTCTTGCGTGAATAGCCAAAAGAAGCGATATGTGGTGAGCGGCTTGAGTGTTGCTTATGTTTTATTCCTTGTCTATCTGTTTCTCGTGTGGGGAAGAGGGCCGATATTTCAGGAACTGCCGATCAGTGAATATGCAAAAACGTATGTGAATGTTATTCCGTTTAAAACGACCGTGGAGCAACTTCGCAATCTGAATGCCGGACTGATTAACACGGAAATCGTTTTAGCCAATACACTTGGCCATATTCTGGCGTTTTTCCCGATGGGAGCATTACTGGCGCTCGCTTATGAAAGAACACGGCAGAAGCATCTGCTTCTTGTTTCGTTTTTCTCTCTTCTGTTAGAACTCATCCAGTTGGTCCTGCATATTGGCAGCTTCGATGTGGATGCCATCATATTCAATGTCTTAGGCTACTTTGTCGGTTTGTGGTTCACAAAAGCTGTTACGAGCAGTATCAAAAGAAAGCAGACTAAGAGAGGAGCGACAGTTTCGTACTGACAAATGGAAAGACTGCTTGAATAAGACTAGTTGCCTAGATGTGAGACTCACCGGCTTCGGCCGGTGAGTCTTTTGCGTAGTGACAGCTGCTCTCTCTGATCCACTGGACGATTTATGTCCCTTTGAACCGTTCGTCGCCCAAAATGGAAACAATAACGACCGTTCGACCGGCAAAATCGACCAGTCGTTCGGGACAACCCGTTTTCATGGCTCGATTTCGTATATGCTGAGTTCGTTGGACCTGTCAATAAAAACCATATAGCGAAGAAAGGAAAGATCCGATGAACGACAATGCAAGAATGATGATCGACCAGCTCGGCGAAACGACGATTCCATCGATTGGGAATGCGCTCCACGAATTAAAAGACAGGAGAGCGTATTTGCAATATCTGATTCGAAAGAAGGAGAAGTCTATCGCCAAAGCTCCAGAGGGGTATTTGATCGTGCAAAAAGCCGGACGCGGCGAAAGCCTGCAGTATTACCGTGTCACGTACGATGAGCGGAATCGCCGCCGCAGGACCTACATTTCAAAAAGAAAGGACCTGCCATTGATTCAGGCGCTGGCACAAAAGGATTATGACCGGAAGGTGCTGGAAGCAGCAAATCTTGAACTGGCTGCCATCGACGGGCTCCTGACCCATATTCCGAAGAACTCGGCAGAGAACATATATGCGTTGCTGGACCTGCAGAGAGCCCTGTTAGTGCATCCGGACGTGGAACCGACAGATGTTTTCATCGCCAAATGGCAAGGGAAAGAGTATGACGGGAACCCTTATCCGATCCAGAAAAAACACTACACTGCCCGGGGAGAGATCGTCCGTTCGAAATCAGAAGTGGAGATTGCGAACTTCCTGTATTTTCACGGCATCCCTTACCGCTATGAGCATCCGCTGAAGTTGAGAGATGGGCATCAGACAGTGACCTATTATCCCGATTTTATCATTATGGATCCGGTCACACGGAACGTCATTTTGTTGGAACATCTGGGGCGAATGGATGACCCGGAGTATGTGGAGGAACAGGTCCGAAAACGCCGTGTCTATGAAGAAAACGGGTTCTTCGAAGGGGAGAACATTATCTATACCTGGGAGACAGGGTCTCAACCGTTGACACGAGTGCAGCTGGAACGCAAACTCGGCCATTATTTGCATCTGGGTCTGGAGCCATGGCGCTCTTAGTGCCGGAATTGCCCTGGCTTCTTTTCAGCAACCATGTTGGCCAGTGCGAAGTTATCTTTGCTTTTTGGGCGGATGCATGTCAAAGCTGGAGAAAAGGAAAAATGCCATGTGAATCTGGCTTCGCAAAGCATCCGGGTTTGCCAAAATACATGGCTGAGTCATAGTGCTTTAAAACTGCCATGTAATTCTCACAACGGGAGACGAGTCAGTTTGATGATTTACATGTCAGGGCTTGGTTTTCCGGTCATTGACATGTGTTTTTCTGTCAACGGATCCGGTTCGCAAACAGCCTGCCGGCATATGCTGTGGCGATTTACATGGCAGACTTTCCATAACGCAGAATTGACGTGCATTTTATAAATGTCAGCAAAATGGCGTGCCGAAGAATGCATGGCAGAATTGCGAAAATGCAGAATTGACATGCTTATTATGAAAATCCAAAGCAAAAACCCGCCGGTCTGGTCCGGCGGGTTTTGCTTGTTTTGGGATTTGGGTTAGGAAAGGTATTCTATGTCTTTGAGAAGGAGAGGATGATGTTTGTTCCAGAGGTGCTCTCGTTCTGGTTTCATTGTAAAGCCCTGCTTCTACTGCCCACAAGCCCCCATGGGGGTTCTTTTTGGAAAGTTGAGACACATTTTTCAAAATGTCTCATTTTGACAAGCCGTTTTTGGCGCAAACCGGGCTGCAAGCGAAGAGCGATTCTGACTCTCCTTCTTCGACTTGAAAGTGAATACGAATGCAAAAAACCGGACCTCCAGCGAGGTCCGGCTTTGGGTTTGATTCATTTGTGCTGCAGCTTGCGAGGAGTGGCAGTTACTTATGGAACTGCTGTTTGAGGCGCTTTTCCTTTGAGAGGATGGTCTTTCTGAGACGAAGGCTCTCCGGGGTGACTTCGAGGAGTTCGTCGTCGCCGATGAATTCCATGCACTGTTCGAGGGAGAGGTTCGTCGGCGGGACGAGGCGCAGGGCGTCGTCGGAGCCGGAGGCGCGGGTGTTGGTCAGGTGCTTCGTCTTGCAGACGTTGCAGACGATGTCTTCTGCCCGGCTGCACTCGCCGACGATCATGCCTTCGTACACGTCGACGCCGGCGCCGATGAAGAGGGTGCCGCGGTCCTGCGTGTTGAAGAGGCCGTAGGCGGAGGAGACGCCGGTCTCGTGGACGACGATGGAGCCGCGCTCGCGGGTCTCGATGTCGCCCTTGTACGGCGCGTAGCCGTCGAAGAGCTGGTTCATGATGCCGTTGCCGTTGGTGTCGGTCATGAACTCGGAGCGGTAGCCGATGAGGCCGCGGGACGGGACCGAGAACTCGAGGTGGGTGGCGCCGCCGTCGTGGGCGACCATGTCCCGGAGTTCCGCTTTGCGGGTGCCGAGCTTCTCGATGACCGCGCCGACGTAGTCGCCGGGGACCTCGATGGAGAGGAGCTCCATCGGTTCGAGGAGCTGGCCGTTCTCGTCGCGCTTGTAGATGACCTTCGGGCGGGAGACCGCGAACTCGTAGCCTTCGCGCCGCATGGTTTCGATGAGGATGGACAGGTGGAGTTCGCCGCGGCCGGAGACCTTGAACGTGTCCGTGGTCTCGGTCTCTTCGACGCGCATCGCCACATTCGTCTCGACTTCCTTGAAGAGGCGGTCACGGATGTTCCGGGAGGTGACGTACTTGCCTTCCCGTCCCGCGAAGGGGGAGTCGTTGACGATGAAGTTCATGGAGATGGTGGGTTCGTCGATCTTGATGAACTCCATGGGTTCCACGTGCTCGGGGTCGCAGGCGGTCTCGCCGATGTTGATGTCCGAGATGCCGGAGACACAGATGATCTCGCCGGCGCCGGCCTCTTTGACTTCCTTACGGGCGAGGCCTTCATAGACATACAGCTTCGAGACTTTGACCTTCTCTTCGGAGCCGTCGGCCTTGCACAGGACCAGGGGCTCGTTCTGCCGAATGGTGCCGCGCTCGATGCGCCCGATGCCCATACGACCGACATAGTCGTCGTAGTCGAGGGAGGAGAAGAGGACCTGGAGCGGCGCGTCCACATCGCCCTTCGGCGCCGGGACTTCTTTCAGGATGCTCTCGAAAATGGGCCGCATATCGCCCTCGCGGTCGCGCTCATCGTAAGAGGCATAGCCGTCTCTGGCGGAGGCGTACACCACCGGGAACTCGATCTGGTCCTCATCCGCGCCGAGCTCGATGAACAGGTCGATGACCTCGTCCACGACCTCTGCCGGGCGGGCGCCGGGCCGGTCGATCTTGTTGATGACGACCACGACCTTCTTCTTGAGGCCGAGGGCCTTCTTCAGGACGAAGCGGGTCTGGGGCATGCAGCCTTCGAACGCGTCGACCAGCAGGAGGACGCCGTCGACCATGAGGAGGATGCGTTCCACCTCACCGCCGAAGTCCGCGTGGCCCGGGGTGTCGATGATGTTGATCTTCGTGTTGCCGTAGCGCACGGAGGTGTTTTTGGACAGGATGGTGATGCCGCGCTCCCGCTCGAGGTCGTTCGAGTCCATGACCCGCTCGTCGACCTGTTCGTTCTGGCGGAAGATGCCGCTCTGCTTCAGCAGGGCATCGACCAGGGTCGTCTTGCCGTGGTCGACGTGGGCGATCATCGCGACGTTGCGAATGTCTTCTCGGAGTTTCAAAATTTCACCTTCAGAGAGGAAGAAAAGCTCCGCCCGGCCGTTCGCCAACCGAACCCCGCAATTGCTTTGCAAGAGGGGCAATTGGGACCCCAAACGCCCGGCCGGACTTTTCTTCCAAGATAGCATTAGATTTTTGTTCCGCAAAATTCTATCACTCGCCCCGCTCCATTGCAAGGATTTCTCTTTTATTTTAAAGGAACGCGCGGTATAATGAGTAGAACTGTATCCCGGGGGCGATGCACGCCCTCTCTCCAGAAAGGAACCGTACCAATATGGCAGAACAGAATACAGCAAAACCGAAAAACACGAAAAAGATCGCCATCATCGTGGTGGCCGCCGTCCTCGTCGTCGCCGTCATCGCGGCGGCCGTCGTCCTTCTTTTGAAGAACAGCGGGAACGTCGGGCCGAAGGACCCGAACGGAGACCCGCTCTTCCCGAAGGCCTCCGCCGTCACGAGCGTCGAGTACCTCCACCGGGGCGGCATCGACTCCGGCGTCTCCCTCGCGGAGAAAGAACTGACCGATGAAGCGGGCATCGAGGTGTTCCTCGACCAGCTGAAGGCCATGGAGTACCTGGAGCCCACCGATGAGGACCGGGCCTCGGTCGACTACACCGGCGACGTCGAGATGCTCACCCTGAAAAAAGAGAAGGGCGAGGATGTCCTCCTCATCATGGGGAAGACCATCAGCATCACGAACGAGTATGGCAACTATTTCTATAAGTGTAACGACATCGACATCGAAGCCCTGACGAAGGACTTTGTGGCGATGGACCTCTCCGGCAAGATCGGCGACACCGCCGAGGCCGAGTAACCAGAGAACGGAGGTGCCCATTTGAGCACAGACAACCTGAAACAGGCCGAAAAGGACGCTGCAAAGGCCAAGAAAAAAGCCGAAAAAGCCGCCCGAAAAGCCGAAAAGATGAAAGAAAAGGCCCGCCGCAAGGCTCTGAAGGACGGCACGCTGAAAGCTGCCCTCGACGAGACGCCGACGGACCCGGACGCGCCGGACCCCCTGCGTCCCCGCACCGAAGAGGAATTGAAAGTCGAACTCGAAGACCTTCGGGCCATGGTCCAGGGCGAGATCGACGAGATGCGCGAACAGGCCCCGAACGCCGAGTGGGACGACATCGTCAAGCAGGCGCTCTATGAAAAACAGCACGGCATCAAGGCAGAGTACCACCGCCCCGTCATGTGCGAGATCTGCGGCGAACACGAAGTCGCGGAGGGCACGGACTACTGTGAAGAATGCCTCGACGACATGAAGCACTATCCCTTCGAGTGGTGGCAGTTCATCATCCCGCTGATGGCCGTCTTCTTCCTCGTCTTCGGCATCCTGCTCGCCCATGAGGGATTCCCCATCTACCACGGCACCGCCCAGGCCCAGAGCCTTGCCCGGGAGGGCAAGCTCATGTCCGCTCTCGACAAGTATGGTGAGCTGAACGGGCAGATCGCCGAAGGGTCCGACACCTACGGTTTCCAGTACCGGAAGAACCAGGTCAAACTCCTGAACCGGACCGGCATCCAGCAGTACGGCGTCCTCGCAAACTACCTCGAGGCCTACTACCCGAACGACCTGAACAAGTGGTACAACCGCTACGCGGCGCAGTCCAAGGCGCGCATCGATGAGTACGAGGCCGCCTACAACTGCTTCGAAGAGGCCATGCAGAGCTCGAAGGACTTCAAGTCCCTCATCAAGGCTTACGACAAGGCCATCGAGGGCAAGGACATCAACCCGGCCTTCGCGAACTACTACCGCTACTATGCCTGCCTCATCTACGAGCAGGGCATCGATACCCAGAAGAAGTACGTCGAAGCCATCAAGGCTCAGGGCGAAGAGTACGAGAGTCTGTACCTGCCCCTCGAGACCGAGATCGCTCTGACCGAAAAAGACTACGACAAAGCACTGTCGCTGTGCGACATGCTGGAGAACCGCAACGTCGAAGACGTGTACGCGTATGTGTACCGGACGGTGGCGTATCGCCTCAAAGGTGACCTGAAGGCTGCTGCCAGCGCCTGTGACGCGGGCCTGAAGATCGACGGCACCGCCTCCACCCTCAACTACCAGCGGGCCATCCTGTTCCTGCTGGAGGGCGACTACAAGCTGGCCTCCACCTACGCGGAAGAGGCCCACGCCAACGCCGCCACCGCGAACAACTATGTGTCCGCCTGCAGCATCTACTCGCTGGTCCTCCAGGAGCAGATCGCCGACAAGACGGCCGCCATCAAGGCCGCCAAGGACGCGGACACCAAGACCAAGCTGAAGAGCGAACGCGCCGACCTGAAGTCGACCCTCGAGTCTCTGAACACGGAGATGGAGGAGTACGGCTACGAAGTCAGCCCGGACGTCGCCAAAGTCATCGCGGGCAAGAAGACCCTCGATGAAGTATTCCTGAAAGGAGAGGGGGACTTCGCATGGTAATCCTGTATGAGATCCTCAAAATGATCACCTTCCCGGGCGCCCTCTTCAAAGGCTTCCTCGAGCACCTCTTCTGCCGCCTCTGGAAAGTCCCGGTCGAGTACTCCGACTACATGCAGCGCAACGAGCTCTGCGGCCACGTCGAACACCTGCTGGCGCCCCACAAAGGCTCCTTCGCCATCTGCTTCGGCCCGCACCTCATCATGCTGCTCCTCGGTTCCATCATCGCCTTCCCCGGCGCGATGAACCTCTTCTACATCGGCACCTTCAACTGGCTGTCGCTCATCCTGCTCTACGTCGGCGTCAGCTTCCTGACCAACGCCTTCCCGCTCGTCGAAGACGCGCTCAACATGTGGAGCGAACTCTTCTCCGACGAGTCCAAAGGCGCCTCCAAAGTGCTGCTCGCCATCCCGGCCGCCGTCATGTACTGCGGCGCCTACCTCGAGCGCTACTGCGTCTCGCTGCTCACAAGCCTCGCGTTCGCGTACGCGCTGCCCTGGCTGGTGGCACTCATCGTCGGCTGAGGCCCGGCGCTGCTCGCCGGATGACCGCTGCGCTGACCCCTGCGACACCCCGCGACCCGGCACTCATTGCCGGCTGACTCTGCTGCCACGCGCTACTTGTGCGCCGAGCACTCGAGCTTCCCTGGCTAGGCCCACATTTCGCGTGTGGCCGCCAGCAAAGCATCAGCCCATACACAAATCCCCGGCCTTCCTTACGAAGTCCGGGGATTTCTCTTTGCTTTTGATCGAAGGCCAGGCCAGGTCTTCTCAAAAGCACGTCTTTCTCAGCTTTTTCGGAGAAAGACGTGCCTGGGTGAGCGAGAATCGGGCTGCCGCTCATGGCTACGGCACGTCTTTCTCAGCTTTTTCGGAGAAAGACGTGCCTGGGTGAGTGAGAATCGCGCTGGTTCTCATGGCGGCGGCACGTCTTTCTCGGTTTTTTCGGAGAAAGACGTGCCTGGGTGAGCGAGAATCGCGCTGGTTCTCATGGCGGCGGCACGTCTTTCTCAGCTTTTTCGGAGAAAGACGTGCCTGGGCGAGCGAGAATCGGGCTGCCGCTCATGGCGGCGGCACGTCTTTCTCAGCTTTTTCGGAGAAAGACGTGCCTGGGTGAGCAAGAATCGCGCCGGTTCTCATGGCAGCGGCACGTCTTTCTCAGCTTTTTCGGAGAAAGACGTGCCTGCTACTGTTTTCGGGCTCTTGAAGCCCCTACATTTTGTAAGCAAAACTTATGCTTTGCTTTTTTGTCTTTTTCTCCTTGCCTGGCTGGGAAGCACGAGTGGTTAATTGCCCAAACGAGTATGTGTTCAAAGAGTCTGTGTCCAGCGCGAACACAGACTCTCTATATGTCATCAACTGTCCCGCCCGAGGGCATGCTCCACACGCCTGCCCAGGGCGCGGACGTCCAGTGGAACTTTGTCGGATTCGAACGACAGGAGCAGGGACTCGCCCACGAAGTAGCCGTTCCCTTCGTAGAGGGCGAGGCGATCCATGGCGGAGCGGAAGTAACGCTCGTCGTCCATCATGCCGAAGTGCTCGAGGTAGAAGCATTTCCCGGTTGCAGGGTCCAGGATGGTGAAGTCCGGGTAAATGGTGAACTTCCTGGATTGTCGCGGGTCCCAAAGTTCCAGCGCGCACTCGTACCGGTAGGGGATGCCGTGCTGGTAGAGCCAGTTCGCGATGATGAGTTCCGACTTGGAGCGCACCCGTTCGCCGCGCTCGGTCACATAGTAGGGGTCGTCCTCTCGGAAGCCCTTCCGCGGGTACTCTTCGCGGAGCCAGCGTTCCAGGAACACGTCTGCCGGTTCCCAGAGGGGGTCGACCAGAGGCTTCCGGTCGTCCGAGAGCTTTGGGTAAATGTCTTCCCCAAGCTCTGCAGGATATGTTTTTAAGAAGCGTGAAATGACAGCGTATTCTGCTCTGACCCTGCTCAGAACGGTCAGGTAGTACCCCTTGTTGGCCAGCGCTTTTATCAACGTCAGATCCGTTTTGCGGATGTAGGTTTTCCTGCTACCTTGGTATCCGTTCCCTTTGCTGCTAACTCTCTGATAGTATTTGACAGATTCGCTCTGTTTATGCTTCGAGATGACCAGGTGGCCGGGCGGGGCCTGGGCGATTCGCGTCGTGAGTTCGTGGATGACTCGTTCGAGTTCCTGCTTGCGTTCGATGATGGGTTGTAAGTCCAGGCTCATGATGGTTGCTCCTTCTTCTTTCTTTGGTTGGTTTGTTTTCCTAGGGCGGTTCTGTGCGGAGTACGCCGGCCGCCGCCAGGGCGCCCTTGGCTGTAGCGGCTTCTTGCCGGGGCTGCCCTTGGCTGTAGCGCTTTTCCTTACCGGAGTGGCGCTTCGCTGTAGTGGCTCTTGGCGGGGCTGTCGTTTGCCGAAGCGGCCCTTTTCTGCTGCTCTGTTTCCCATGTTTATCACACTTCCGCGGGCTTGGCAACTAAAGGTCATATTTCCGCCACCATAATGACCGTTATGCAGTTATTAACTGCCGTTCACCGGCTTTTTATTGTTCTTTGGCCTTTCCAAAGAACGGCAAAAAACCCGGAAGCTCGGTTGAGTTTCCGGGGTCGTTTTGGGGTTTTTCAAGTTTGGTTAGTTGCGCTTTGGGCAGCCAAATGTTCAGCGCTAGTTCGCGCTTCAGCAGAGAGCGCTTGGCCTTGAGCTTCTGTGCTCGCACTTCAGCCGGTCCGCGCTTCAGCAGTGTGAACTAAGGCTTGGCTGCTGTGCCTGTACTTACGCTTCGGCGGGAGTTGCCGGGAGTACGTCGTGCTCGGCTTTGATGGCCTCGTAGTAGGCGGCGTGGGTGCTGCCGATGTACGGGTTGACATAGAAGATGCCGAGGATGCCGAGGGTCAGGACGTCGAGGATGATCCATCCGATGAAGGAGAGGTCAAGGACGAACAGTTTCCACTTGTAGCCCTTCATCATTTCCCAGGAAGCCTTGATGGCGTCCATGATGCCGATGCCGGGGTTGTCCGCCAGGATATAGGGGACCATGTCGAGGCCGTAGCCGACGACGATGCCGGGGATGATGAAGCAGAGGAAACCGAGGGCGTTGAACAGCGATCTCAGGAACATGGTGAAGACGTTGTTCCAGTACTTCGGAACGAAGCCTCTGTTGAGCTCGTCGAGTTCTGCCTTCTCGTGAAGGTTCTTCTTGAAGAAGTTCCGGCAGCTGACTTCCAGCGGTCTCAGAAGGAACAGGGCCAGAATGAAGGACAGGCCGCCTGCGGTGCCAAGGGTGGTGGTGTCAACGGACTCTTTCAGACGGTCGCCGACCGGTTCGGACGACGCGGTGTCCTGAGTGTTCTGCAGGAAGCTGAAGTCCTGGTCCATGTCGGTCGAGTCAAAGTCTTCGTCCGCGAAGGGGCTGAGGTCTTCGGCGTTGACGGACTGGGACTGAGATACCGGCTCAAACAGGTCTTCAACATCGACAGACCGCGTGACGCTGACGCCGAAGGTGCCGAGGGCGATCATCAGCAGGATGCCGACGAGGACCGATTTCCAGTAGTTTGCTTTGAAGGCCGCTTTGCCGCGGGCTTTCAGTTCAGAGCGGATCATAATGATTTCTCCTTTCCATTAGCTGGGGCGATGTACACCAACTGTATGGTGTATTATGTGTCTCATTACACTTGCATTATAGTGCATCGCCAGCCATTTGAACAGTTACAAATTGGATACAAAACCAGAAGTATCCATAATAAACTCTCTGTATGCACGTTTGTAAATAACTCAGTACATACATTGCCGTACATACAATATTATAATATTATAAATCAGAAAAGAGGACTTTTTTCAAGAAATCGCCCAAAAAATAAAAAACTTTTCGTTCTTTAAGTACATTTTAGGTTGACATTTTATAGTTAGAGCTGTCAAAGGGAGGTACCCCTCACCGAACTTTGACAGGAATACATTCATTTTTTCTCCTAATCTTATTTTCTTCTTAATCTTTCTCATTTCTCACTCCAAATCACACACGCATGAAAGCGCCCCGAAGTGCAAGCCGGGGCGCTTCTGCATTTTATCCGGCGAAGGGGGCGGAAGAGCAGTTCCGGAAGGCAGACTGGCCGCAATTCGCCGGAAAACGGTTTTTTTCAAAGAGGAGTTGTGCTATACTCTTCAGGAATTATGAGCAGGGCAGTGCATCGCCAGAAGAGGGCAGCAGAATGCCCGAAAGCAGGGGCGGTACATCGCCCGGGGAGGAACACCGTGAAGACTTATACGCTGCATTTCATCCGGCACGGCATGACGACGGCCAACGAAGAGGGCCGCTATGTCGGGCACCAGGACCTGAGCCTCAGCCTGCAGGGCGAGGACGAACTGCGTTACCTCAAGGACAACTGCGTCTACCCGGACCCGCCGGTCGTGTTCACGAGCCCCCTGAAGCGGTGCACGGAGACCTGCGAGATCCTGTTCCCTGACGCGCAGCCCGTCGTCATGCGGGAGCTCATCGAGTACAACTTCGGCGAGTTCGAAGGCCACACGGCGGAGGAGCTGCAGCAGTACGACGAGTTCGCGGAATGGCTTCGCGGCGGTATGGACGCGGCTCCGCCCCACGGCGAGACCAATGCCGAGTTCGGCGAACGCATCCGCGGCGCGCTTGAGAGCATCGTGGAAGGTCTGCTGAAGACCGGCATCACCGAGGCGGCCATCGTCACCCACGGCGGTATCATCTCCGCTTTGATGGCGATCTACTGTCTGCCGGAAGCACCGATGAACGAATGGGCCTGCATGAACGGCACGGGGTACACCGTGCGGATCACGCCGTCGCTCTGGGCGAAGGGCCGCAAGTTCGAAGGCGTCGCGCAGATCCCCACCGTGCCCGAAGAGAAACTTCGCGAGCTCGGCCTTACCGGCGACGACGAATCCTTCCTGGACGACGAAGACTACGGATTCGGCCCGGACACCACCGGCGTCGAGCACTTCACGATTTAACAGTTATTAGAAACGCATTAGAAACGAAGGTGAGTGAATGGCCATCAAAGGCGCCATTTTCGACATGGACGGCACCCTGACCGAGTCCATGCACCTGTGGATCGAGATCGGCCGGCGCTACCTCGAAGGCCTCGGCTACACGGTCACTCCCGAGCAGAACAAGGTCATGACGACCATGCTCCTCGAGCCCATGGCGCTCTACATGCAGGACGAGTTCGGCATCACGAAGAGCCAGCAGCGGATCATCGACGAGATCAACAAACTTGTCGAGCCCGGCTATTTCGAAGAGGTCGAGGTCAAACCCACGGTCGTCGAGACCCTGGAGGCGATGCACGAACGGGGCATCCGCATGTGCGTCGCAACGGCCACGGACCGCCATCTGACGGAGGCCTGCCTCCGCCGCAATGGCATCGACCGCTTCTTCTCCGCCATCTTCACCTGCGGCGAGGAGCACTGCAACAAGCGCACGTCGCAGATCTACGACAAGGCCCGCGCCCACCTGGGCACGGCCCCCGAGGACACCTACATCTTCGAAGACACGTACGTCAGCATCCTCGGCGCGAAGCAGTCCGGCTGCCGCGTCGTCGGACTGCAGGACCGCTGGTCGGAGAAGAAGCGGGACCTCATCCGCGAGACGGTGGACATTTATGTCGAGCGGATGGGCGACCTGGAGTTTGATGAGATGTAATGAGCGCAAGGCGTGAATCGCCCAAGGGCTGCGGGAAAACCCAAAACGCACTTTTTTCAAAATAATCCAAAATAGTTTCCAACCTTTAAGTACTTTTTAGGTTGACACCTTATAGTGGGAACTGTCAAAGGGAGATACCCCTCCTCCCGATGACACCAGATTATGATTTTTCTCCTAATTCATAATTCTCCAATCTTTCTCATTTCTCACTCCAAATTTCACACACAACAGAACTCCGCCTTCGGCCCCACGCCGGAGGCGGTTCTGTTTTTGCGCGTTGCAGAGAGCTTTTGCTCAGCGAGCCGGGGTTCTGCGAGCCCTGCCGCCGGTGCTGGTGGCCTCTGCGCGTTGCGGCGTTTGGCAAGACGCTGCACATGTGTACCGCAGTTTACAATTTGTTAATCATTGTGGTATAGTAGTACCGTTGTATGTATTTTGTATGAGTAAATAAAAGGAGAATTATGCAATGAAACTCACAAAGAAGCTTTTTGCCGCGCTCCTGGTCCTGTGCATGATGATCCCGGTGGTCTCCGCCGCGTCGTCTGCCAAGGCTGCCAGAAGTTACAACGGGAAGTCCCTGGTCGTGCTGGGTGACTCCATCGCCGCGGGCTTCGGCCTCAACAAGTGGGTCCCCGAGACCACGCTGACCCAGGGCCTCGTCATGCCCCACGGCGAGTTCGTCGAAGACTCGTTCCCGCAGCTCGTCCGCGACCGTTACGGCTTCTCGAAGAAGACGTCCGTCAACCTGTCCCGGAACATGTGGTGCTCCACCGAGTTCCTGCGCCTGCTCGACCCGAAGTTCGAAGCCGAACTCTGCGAGCCGGAGAACGCGTTCGACCAGTACGTCTCCGACTACATGATGTTCCCCTCCGAGGTCCTGAAACCCACCGACACGCTCCGCCTCGCGGCGTCTATCAAGGACTCCATCAAAAAGGCTGACGTCCTGGTCTTCTCCCTCGGCTCGAACGACATCATGACCTACTCCATCTGCAAGCCCCTCATGAGACCGTTCTACCAGGTTTTCGGCCGCCAGGCGGCAGTCGCCCTGTCCGCGGTCACCCAGAGAGAGATCAAGACCCTCGACAGCCCCGAAGAAGTCGCCAAGTTCGTCCTCGGCCCGCTGGACCTCAACCTCCTGCCCCAGGACGTCGCCCAGTCCACCAAGCGCTTCTACAAGCAGTATGACCGCCTCCTCGGCATCATCTACAAGCTGAACCCGGACGTCAAGGTCATCTCCATGGGCATCACCGCTCCCTTCCGCGGCCTTCAGATCCTCGACGGCGTCGACGAGATCATGCTGTCCCGCCTCAACGAGGAAGTCATCGTGAACGTCCGCAACTACATGACGAAGAAGAGCCCCTACCGCAACCGCACCACCTATGTCGAGGTGGGCGATGTACCGGGCCATGTTTTCTACAATGTGACAAACCCGCTGTTCCTGCCGGAGTTCATCCTCGATGTCCATCCGACGAGAGAAGGCCATAACACCATCGCGAAGCGTATCGGCGCGAAGCTGTAAATCGCGATCAGAGCAAATACCCTGAAAGAACTGGAGTAAACAATGAAACTGACCAAGAAACTGGTCGCCGTCTTTATGGCGCTGACCATGCTCCTGTCCCTGACCGCGTCATGGCCCGGCTGTAAGGCATAAAAATATCCCCGGACTCCGCAAGGAGTTCGGGGATTTCTTTTTTGTATTCTATTTGTCGATTTACGCGTACCCGGACGTCACGACTTCCCAGTTGCCGCCGTTGGTGCGGGCGAGGACCCACTGGTAGTCGGTGTAGACTTCCCGGGGCGCGAGGGGCGCCGCGTTCTTCGCGAGGAACGCCGAGCGGAAGTCGGTGTTGAAGACGGCGCATTCGGTGTAGCCGCTGTCCGGGAAGCGTCCCTGGACGGAGGAGAGGTAGTTTTCGGACTGTTCATCGCCAATGTAGTGGATGTCGAGGACGCGGGCGTTCATCTCGTCCCAGAAGCTGTCGGCCAGAATGGCGTCCGAGGCGGCTTCCATCTCCGCTTCGGTGTAGACGTCCGAACCGATGTCCTTGTCGACGGGCGCGTACCAGGAGCCGAAGCCGTAGCCGAGCGCCAGGATGACGAAGCAGAGCAGCGTGCACAGCACGGCCGCCAGCGTGCCTTTTTTGCGGTGCACGAGCCAGAACAGGAGCGCCAGCACGACGACGCTGACCACAAGATAAATGATGCCGACCGCTGAGGGCCCGATCAAAGCTGCCATAGGGCAATTCCTCCTTGGGGCGAGTAAGTTTCCTCTTCTATGATAGCGCCGAACGCGCTCCCGCGGTAGTTACAAGCCGGCTACAATTCGGTAAAGGAACGGTACTACATCTTGTGGTGCCGGAGCCTGCGGCAGCCTCCCTGTGGCGATTTACTCATTGTAATTTTCATGCTATAATTCAGGTCAGAAATAATACAGAGCGTATATCGCGAAACTCGGACGAATGCCCGGCAGGCGCACATCGCTTGCCAGGCAGTACATCGCCCGACAGAATACACAGGAGGGGACCCCATGCCAAACCAGACTTTTTCAGACCGGCTCACACTGCAGCGGAAACAGAAGGGCGTCAGCCAGAAGCAGGCGGCGGCGGACCTCGGCATCTCCCAGGCGCTGCTGTCCCATTACGAGAACGGCATCCGGGAACCGGGGCTCCAGTTCCTCGTGAAGGCGGCGGACTACTACAACGTCAGCTGCGACTACCTCCTCGGCCACGCCGCGAACGTGCTGCAGCTCAACCGGGCGGTGGACTTTGAGGACCTGCCGGAGGACGAGGAGTTCAGCCGGGAGACGTTCATCCGGGCGGACATCGCCATCATGAACAACATCGTCGAGGACGAGGAGATGGCGGACGCCCTGAACAAGGCGGCGGCGCTGGCCGGCTACATGGGCCTGTTCGCGGCGGTCACCAAGGGACTGCTGCCCCGCAGCTGGCTCGGCATCAACTCGGACAACAAGGCGCAGTTCAAGTTCCTGATGTACAGCATCGCCGGCGACATCCACGACCTCACCTCCGCGCCGGAGGACGAGGAACTCATCGGGACCGAAGCGCCGAAGAGCGTACAGTCCCTCTGTGCCTACATCAACGACCTCATCAATACCCGCGTCGCACGGCTGATGTAAAAAAGAGACCTCCGAATGTCTTCGGAGGTCTCTCTGCTTTTCTTATTCTGGTAAGCCTGCCGGCTCAGTAAGCGCAAGCGCTTACATCATCGCTTCCTTGTACATGTCGATGTACAGGCCGGCGGAGCGTTCCCAGCTGTTGTCGGATTTCATGGCCCGGTTCACGACGGCTTTCCACGCGGTCTTGTCGTTGTAGTAGAGGTCGATGCCGCGGGTGATGGCCCAGAGCATGTCATGGGCGTTGTACGTCTTGAAGGTGAAGCCGTTGCCTTCGCCGTCGCCGCAGTCGCGGACGGAGTCCTTGAGGCCGCCGGTCTCGCGGACGATCGGGATGGTGCCGTAGCGCAGCGCGATCATCTGGGACAGGCCGCAGGGCTCGCTCTTCGAGGGCATCAGGAAGAGGTCGGCGCCGGCGTAGATCTTTCTCGCGAGGCCAGGGTCGAAGCCCAGCTCGACGCGGAACTTGTCCGGGTGCCGCTCGGCGACGCCGCGGAAGTAGTTCTCGTAGGAGCTGTCGCCGGAGCCGAGGACGATCATGCGGACTTCGGTGTTGTACAGAAGCTCATCGATGATGGCGGTGATGAGGTCGAGGCCCTTGTGGGAGACGAGCCGTGAGATGAGGCCGATGATCGGTACATCCGGCTCGTGCTCGAACCCGAAGCGGTCTTCGAGGGCCGCCTTGTCCTTCTTCTTGTTGGTCTTGCGGGCCTGGGAATAGTGGAACGGGATGGCGGGGTCGGTGTTCGGGTCGTAGCTCTCGACGTCGATGCCGTTCAGGATGCCGGTGAGTTTCCAGAGGTTCCGGTGCAGGATGCCGTCGAGGCCGTGGGAGTACCACGGGTCGAGGATCTCATTGGCGTAGCTCGGGGAGACCGTCGTCACCTTGTTGCAGCATTCGATGGCGCCCTTCGAGAAGTTGGCGAGGCCGTCGTTCTCGACGATGTAGTAGTCCTGGGGGTCGAGGCCCACGACTTCGCTCAGGATGTCCATGCCGTAGAGGCCCTGGTACTGGATGTTATGGATGGTGTAAACGGTACGGATGTCTTCGTAGCCGGGAGCATCCCGGTAGAAGCAGTTGTAGTAGACCGGGATGAGCGCGGTCTGCCAGTCGTTGCAGTGGATGATGTCGGGCTTGAAGCCGTCCAGTTCTTCCAGATGCTTGACGGTGTCCAGAACGGCGCGGGAGAAGAACGCGAACCGCTCGGCATCGTCATAATACCCGTACAGGCCGGAGCGCTTGAAGTAGTACTCGTTGTCCAGCAGGTAATAGGTGACGCCGTCTGCCTTCGCTTCGAACACGCCGCAGTACTGTCTTCTCCAGGCAACGGCGACGTCGAAGTTCAAAAGGTACTTCATCTCGGCGCGCTGCTCCTCGGTGACAGAACCGTAAAGCGGCAGGATGACGCGGACATCTTCACCTTTGGCCTTCAGAGCTTTGGGCAGAGCGCCCGCGACTTCGGCGAGACCGCCGCTGACGGCAAAGGGGACCGCTTCACTGGAAGCAAACAGGATATTCATAAAAACGGGTCCTCCATTTCATGATTCTCGATAAAAACTCGGTATTATGACAGGAAGGCTGGCGGTGTGCGCAGCCTCCCTGTGTTCAGTGTATCAGACGACGATGTTCTTTGTAAAGTAAATCGGATAGGACGGGTCGCCCGCCAGATTCCGGTTCGCCGTGATGGTAACATTCTTGTCGGTGACGACGCTGTCGACCTTCGCGTTCGCGTGGACGACGGTGCCCTGCATGAGGATGGAGTTCTTGACGACCGCACCCTTCTCGACGATGACGCCGCGGAAGAGCAGGGAGTTCTCGACGGTGCCTTCAATGGTGCAGCCGTCGGCGATGAGCGAATTGCCGGTCTGGGAACTCTCGCCGTAAAGGGTCGGGACGTTGTCCGCGATCTTGGTGGCGATGGGGTTCTTCGGGTCCAGAAGCGCCTTGCGGTTCTCCGGCTCGAGGAGTTCCATGCTGACTTTGTAGTACGTCTTGAGGGAGTCGATCATCTCGGCGAAACCGTCGATCTCGTAGCCGACGATCTTGAGGTCGCCCTCATTGGCCTGGGCCTGGATGACGTCCTTGGAGAAGGAGGTCTTGCTGTGCGCGATGGCGCCCTGGATGAGGTACTCGAGAAGAGACTTTCTCATGACATAGATGTTGAAGGAGTAATCGACTTCTTCCTCGCCGGACTCGGGAGTGCCGATGGTGACGTCCTTGACTCTCTTGTCGGCATCCATGTTGAGGATCTGGATGTTCTTGAGGGCCGGCAGTTTGCCGTGCTTGTAAGCGATGGTGATGTCCGCTTCCTGTTCGGTGTGGAAGTTGAACATATCCTGGAAATCGAAATTGTAGACCGCGTTGGCGTCGGTGATGACGACATATTCGTGGCGGGATTTCCGCAGGAAGTCGAGGTTGCTGTACAGGGAGTCGAGCCGGTTGTTCCGGCCGGTGGCAACCGACGAAGAGGTGTTGTACGGCGGCAGGAGGTACAGGCCCTCACGTTTACGGGCGAGGTCCCAGGGTTTGCCGGAACCGATGTGGTCCATCAGGGACTGATAGTTCTCTTTGGTGATGATGCCGACTTCCGTGATGCCCGCATTGACCATGTTGGACAGGGGGAAGTCGATGAAACGATAGCGGCATCCGAAGGGAACGGAGGCCACAGTTCGCATGGTCGTGAGTTCCCGGATGGTGGAATCGTAGGCCTGCGAATGAATGATACCAAGCACATTATTTGCTCTCATAGTTCGTGCCCTCCTCTACGTTCTCGTTGACCATGACATTGGCCGGGATGACCGCGCCCTTGCCGATGGTGATCTTTTCGCCGATGACCGCGACGCCCCACTTGTCGGGGTCGGTGATGTCGGGGCCTGCGCCGACTTTTGCGTTTTCTTCGATGACGGCGTTCTCAGCGACGATGGCATACTGGACGTCCGCGCCCTTCTTGACGACGGCGCCCGGCATGATGATGGAATACTTGATGTTCGCGCCTTCCTCGATGGTGGCGTTCGGGAACAGGACGGAGAAGTCGACCTTGCCTTCGACGGAGCAGCCTTCGGTGACCATGGAGTTGCCCACTTCAGCACCGTCGGCGATGTACTGCGGAGCGGCCGAGGGGCTTCTCGCGTAGATCTTCCAGTGCGGGTCGTTCAGGTTGATGCCCGAGGCCGGGGACAGGATGTCCATATTGGCTTCCCAGAGGCTCTCGATGGTTCCGACGTCTCTCCAGTAGCCGTCGAACTGATAAGCGACCATCTTCTCGCCGGCTTCATGCATGGCGGGGATGACGTTGTGACCGAAGTCGTTGGAGGACTCGGGGTCGTTCTCGTCGGCGATGAGGTACTCGCGGAGTTTGGACCAGGTGAAGATATAGATGCCCATGGAGGCCTTGTTGGAGCGCGGGTTCGCCGGTTTCTCCTCGAACTCGGAGATGGTGCCGTCCTCGTTGACGATCATGAGACCGAAACGGGAGGCTTCCTTCCACTCGACCTCACGCATGGCGATGGTGCAGGCAGCGTCCTGCTGTTTGTGGAAGGCGAGCATGTCGGCGTAATCCATCTTGTAGATGTGGTCGCCGGACAGGACCACGACGTACTCGGGGTCGTATTTGTCGATGAAGTGGATGTTCTGGTAGATAGCATTTGCGGTGCCTTTGTACCAGTCCGTGCCCTGGATCTGCTGATACGGGGACAGGATGTGGACTCCGCCGTCCGTGCGGTCGAGGTCCCAGGGCTCGCCGTTGCCGACGTAGTCATTCAGCTCAAGGGGCTGGTACTGGGTCAGGACGCCGACCGTATAGATGCCGGAGTTTACGCAGTTCGACAGCGGGAAGTCGATGATCCGGTACTTTCCGCCGAAGGGGACCGCAGGTTTGGCGATCTTGTGGGTCAGGATGCCGAGTCTGCTGCCCTGGCCGCCTGCCAACAGCATGGCGATGCATTCGTTTTTACGTGCCATAAGTAGGACTCCTTTGGAATATTTCTACATATTTATTATACAAAAATTATGTACGGGGATAAGCGAAGCTGCCGGAGTGCTCCGGGGACCACTTCGGGGTGCGGTCCTTCTCGGCGACCTTCTTTAAGAAGAGGGCCGAGTTTCCGGCAATGTTCAGGGCGATGCACGCCTTCTGGGAATGCATCGGCTCGTCGAGGGACTCGACCTTGCCGCCGGTGGACCAGCCGCTGCCGCCGAATTCGGGCGCGTCGGTGTCGAAGACCACTTCATAGACGCCGTCGTCACAGCCCATCTTGTAGCCTTCGCGATTAACTTTCGTGAAGTTCAGAAGACAGTACAGTACATCGTCGTTCTGGTCTTTCCGCTTGTAGGCCAGCACCGAGTTGGCGTTGTCGTCGGGGATGATCCACTCGAAGCCTTCCCAGCTGTAGTCGATCTCCCACAGGGCCGGTGTTTCCTTATAGAAGGTGTTGAGGGCCCGCGTGTACGCCTGCAGCTTGCGGTGCATGTCGTAGTCGAGCAGGTTCCAGTCGAGCTGGCTCTTGTAGTTCCACTCGCTGAACTGGCCGAACTCGCTGCCCATGAAGAGGAGTTTCTTGCCGGGGTGGGAGTACATGTAGGCCAGCATGGAGCGGACACCGGCGAACTTCTCGGCGTACTGCTCGGGGTCGGACGGGTCGCCCGGGTGTTTGTTGATGAGGGAGCCTTTGCCGTGGACGACTTCATCGTGCGAGATGGGCAGGACGAAGTTCTCGGAGAAGGCATAGAAGAAGGAGAAGGTCAGGCAGTCGTGGTTGTATTTCCGGCTGAGACCGTCTAAGTTGAAGTAACGGATGACGTCGTTCATCCAGCCCATGTTCCACTTGAAGTTGAAGCCGAGGCCGCCGATGGAGGTGGGCTTCGAGACGTTGGGCCATGCGGTGGACTCTTCGGCGATCATCATGACGTCGCCCCGTTCCCGGAAGATGGACTCGTTGAGTTTCTGCAGGAACGCGACGGCTTCGAGGTTCTCGACGCCGCCGTTGGCGTTGGGGATCCACTCGCCGTCCTTGCGGTCATAGTTGAGGTACAGCATGGACGCGACGGCGTCGACACGGATGCCGTCGATGTGGTACTTGTCGAACCAGAAGTGGGCGTTCGAGACGAGGAAGCTCTGGACTTCCGTCTTGCCGAAGTCGAAGACCTTGGTGCCCCAGGTCTTGTGCTCGCCTTTGCGGGGGTCCGGGTACTCGTAGCAGGGCTCGCCGTCGAACTCGAAGAGGCCGTAGGCGTCCTTCGGGAAGTGGGCGGGGACCCAGTCGAGGATGACCCCGATGCCGTTCTGGTGGCACTTGTCGATGAGGTACATGAGGTCGGCCGGAGTGCCGTACCGGGAGGTGGCGGCATAGTAGCCGCAGACCTGGTAGCCCCAGGACCCGTCGAAGGGGTACTCGGAGAGGGGCATGAACTCGATGTGCGTGTAGCCCATGTCGGCGACATAGGGGACCAGCTCGTCCGCAAGAGCGCGGTACGAATAGAGGTTCCCGTCTTCATAGACTTTCCAGGAACCGGCATGCACTTCGTAAATGTTGACGGGCATGTCGTAGATGCGGGTGGAGGCGCGGTGCTCGAGCCACTCGTCATCGTTCCAGGTGTAGCAGTCGTCGATGTCATAGAATTTCGAGGCTGTCCCGGGTCTCGTCTCCATATGATAGCCGTAGGGGTCGGCCTTCATGATGGTGCGTCCGTCTCTCGCCTCGATGGCATACTTATAGGCGGAATACTCTTCGATGGCGCCGTCGGGAGCCGTGGCTTCCCAGATGCCGTCGGAGATCTTCTCCATCCGTAAATTGTAGGGGTCCCAGTCGTTGAAGTCGCCGACGACGCTGACCGCCGTGGCGTGGGGAGCCCATACCCGGAACACGACCTGGTCGGTGCCGGGCACTTTGTGAGAGCCCATGATCTCATAGGCTTTCGAGTTGTTTCCCTGATGGAACAGGTAAACGGGGAGGTCTAAATTGTTTTGAGTTTTGCCCATAAGCGTACCCTCCGTGGGAAAAAGTTTGGCCTTTGCGTCCATTGCTCTGATCGTGGTGAGATTTGACCGCAAAAACCCTACATCTTTATTTAATAATAACAGAAATAAATAGGCCGTTCAAGGAGTTTATTGTCGAATTTGTGCAAAAATGACAAGGGCGATTTACCTCGTGGGGAGTCTCGCCATGAAGGGGTATATCGCCACCGGGTTTACATGTGTTAAAAACGTCAAAAACTATTGCCTTAGGTAATTTTATTGTGCTATAATGACTAACGATTAGAAATTGTCCCGGTCTCTTCTAACGGGAACACCCAGTTTCTACGACAGTGGATGGAAAAATTTCTGCTCAAAAATTTTTAGTGAAAGTGAGGGAGAGAAATGGACGATAGGAGACGCACCATTTCCTCCGAGGAATCTATGATCGGCGAAGCTCTCATGAGAGTGTCCAACACCCTTGAGGCGCAGCGTCTGACCAAGTCCTTGGATTATCAAGAAAAGCTGAGAAGCAGATCCAACATCAGACTGATCCTTGCCATCATCGCTCTCGTCCTTGCGGGCGGCATGCTCATCATTGGCGGTTTCCTTCTGTACGTACTTCTTAAGTACCAGGATCCGATTCTCGACACCGTCGTTCCGTTCCTGAAGAACTTCTTCGGCGGACTGAACACCATGTTTGCGGCACTGACCGAAACTACCACTTACCTGCCTGTTCTTACTGAGCAGCTGACCAGAATGATGGAACTCCTTCTCGGTGTTCTCAATGGTCTCAGCGGCCTCGACCTTGGCGAGCTCATGGGCTATCTGACCACGATGCTTGGCTCGGCCACTAGTATGGTCTCTGACCTGGCTGTTATTGTTCACGGCCTTACCCCGCTGGGTGACACTGTGAACGGCCTTCTTACTGACATCAACGCAGGCGGCATTGGCTCCGTCGTCAACGATGTTCTGTCTGGCATGGGTATCGACATGAACGTTGTCTCTCAGATGACGTCTCAGGCGATCGGTTCCGTTGCCAAACTTGCTGATGCAAGTGCTGCTCTGACGGATGCTACTCTTACCGATAGCAACATCAAAGCATTCAGCAGCGCGGCCGGTACGGCAGCCAGCACCTCCGCAGACCTTCTTGCCGGTCTGAACAACGGCCTCAGCGGCGCCGATGCACAGGGTGCAGGCGAAGCTGCCGGCAACCTCGTTTCCAGCTCCACGAACGCTGCAAGCGCTCTGGGCAATGCTCTTGCCGGTTTTGCCGGTGCTGTGAAGTAATTCCACCTTTACAGTAAGCAATCTATTAAGTATTTTAATAATTCGAGCAGAATTCAAATCGTTCAAAATAATTTCCCCCGCAGGTTTCCTGCGGGGGAGTTATTTTTTGTGCTGCGCTTCCGCGCTTCGCCGGTACATCGCCCACCTTCGGTTGACACCACAAGGTGCAGTCTTTAAAATAGTACCGAATAAAAGGAAAGGAAGGGATGTTTCGAGTCTCCGGCGGCACATCGCCAAGGGGACTTTAACCACCCACCTGTCATTACATGTACAAGAACTGTTATTACGTTTCCGAGCGCAAGGCGGAGGACGCCCACCTGAAGAACGCGACCAACAAGGCGCGGGCGGACGTGGAGTTCACGCTTGCGGAACTCGGGATGAAAGAAGTGAAGATCGCGCTGGAGTTCCAGGGGGACAATGCGTCCATCGCCGCGTCTCTCCAGGAACACTGGAATACCTATAAAGTCTGGAAGAAGACCCTCGCGCACCTCGGGAAAGGCGACCTCCTGGTCGTGCAGTTCCCGTCCATTTCGCACTGCATTTTCCTCGGGAAACTCTTTAAGGAGCTGCGGGGCAGAGGCGTGACGGTCGTTCTGCTCATCCACGACCTCGAGAAGCTCCGGTTTATCGAGGCGGAAGTGCCCTTCAAGACCCGGGTACGGCAGAGCCTCGACGAGTCCTCCGTGCTGAAGGCCGCGGACCTCGTCATCGCCCACAACCCGGTCATGATCGACTACCTCGTCGGCGAAGGCGTCGCCCGGGAGAAACTCGTGTCCCTCGACATCTTCGACTACCGGATGCCCGCGGACTTCGAACCGCACAAGCCCTATGCGGAGACCGACGAGACGAACCTCGACGCTCCCGGCGCGGACCTCATCATCGCCGGCAACCTGGACTCCGACAAGGTCGGGTACCTCAAGGACATCGGCCGCGTGCCCGGTGTGCGCTTCCAGCTCTACGGCGTCGGCTACAAGGATGAGTCCTCGAACGCCGTGTACAACGGCTCGTTTCTGCCGGACGAACTGCCGGCCTACCTGCACGGCAACTTCGGCCTCGTCTGGGACGGCACGTCCGTCGACACCTGCGCCGGCAACTACGGCACGTACCTCAAGTACAACGACCCGCACAAGACGTCCCTGTACCTCATGTGCGGCTTCCCGGTCGTCGTGTGGGACAAGTCCGCCATCTCGACGTTCGTCCTGGAGCACGGCGCCGGCATCGCCGTCTCGTCGCTCCTGGAGGCCGGAGACGCCATCGCGTCCCTCGACCCGTACGAGTACGAGCAGATGTGCAAAAACGCCGCCGCGGTCTCCGCAGACCTGCGCTCCGGCCACTACCTGAAGACGGCGGTCGCCGAATGCATGCAGCGGCTGGGCCGCTGAGGCCGCGAACAAGAAATACTCTCTTTTGGAGTTGTTTATGAACCTATCTTCCCCTTCAGAAATCAAAGCTCTTCTTCAAAAGAACGGCTTTAACTTTTCCAAGGCCCTCGGTCAGAACTTTCTGATCAATCCGAGTGTCTGTCCCCGCATGGCGAAAGCGGCCATTCCCGGTCCGGAGTACGGCGTCATCGAAGTCGGCCCCGGCATCGGTGTCCTGACCGTCGAGCTCGCGCAGCGGGCACAGAAGGTCATCGCCGTCGAACTGGATGAGCGCCTGTACCCCATCCTCGACGAGACGCTCGCGGAGCACCCGAACGCCCACGTGGTGCCCGGGGACATCCTGGAAGTGGACCTTCATAAGCTCATCGCCGAAGAGTTCACGCTGCTCGACGAAGCCGGCAACCCGGTGCTCGACGAGTCCGGCGCGCCCCGTCTCATGCCCCTCGTCATCTGCGCGAACCTGCCTTACTACATCACGTCGCCGGTCATCATGAAACTGCTGTCCGAGGACCTGCCCATCGAGAACCTCACGGTCATGGTCCAGAAGGAAGCGGCGGACCGCCTGTGCGCGGACGTCGGCACCCGGGCGGCGGGCGCGGTCACGGTGGCCATCCAGTACTACGCCGAAGCGGAACAGCTGTTCTTCGTCTCGAAGGGTTCCTTCCTGCCTGCCCCGAAGGTGGACAGCGAAGTCATCCGCCTGACACTGCGGAAGCCGGGCACGTCTGACGCTGCAACTGCTGCCTCGGGCACTGCGGCTGCCACCTCCGGCACTGTAACTTCCACCGCCTGCGACGCGGACTCCGATCGTCTTTCCAAAGAAGACGCGGAGCGTTTCTTCAAGATGGTCCAGGCCGGGTTCTCCCAGCGCCGCAAGACCATCATGAATTCGTTCTCCGCCGCCCTCGGCATGAACAAGGCGGACCTCGGCGCGCTCCTCGACTCGGTCGACGTGCCCCGCACCGCCCGCATCGAGCAGCTCACCATGGACCAGCTCCTGGCGGTTTACAAAGCCTCGCGCTGAGCTGCCAAAGGTTCCCATCTCTGTCTGGCAGAATGCTTCGAGCTTCGACGCCCAGAAACCAAATCAAAAGGGACGTGCATGATTTGACACGTCCCTTTTCCTTGACTATAATCTTCCTTGCACATTTCCATATGCCTCCTTAGTTAAATGGATATAACAGCCCCCTCCTAAGGGGCCGTTGTAGGTTCGATTCCTACAGGGGGTGCCATGCCACCGCAGAAGGTTTTTCTGACCCTCTGCGGTTGTTTTTGTGCCTCCCAGATCTCCCACCAACTCCGAATTTGTCGAGGCACCTCCAACGCCTGGCGCTTCGCATTTGTCAAGCTTGCATTACCTGGGCGATTTACCCCTCAACCACAGCACCACTACCAAAGAAATCGGAGGCTTCGCCTCCTCTTTCAAGGGAACATCCGCCCTCGCAGCCGGCCGTCGGAGCGGCCTGGTGAGCTGCGGTGCGTATTGACGCCCTCCGCTTTGCATCGGGCTTGGGTGCCACAGTTCTTCAGTGCTGTCAAGGGCGCTCCCGAGCGCCGCATACCGTGCGGCAAGCCCCATGACAGCACCTCCGCCCAGCGGCATGGGGCAAACAACAGGCCAAAGGGGCACTCCGGCCCTTCGGCCTGCAAGATACCATGGGCATAAGTGGGGACTGGAATTCTCACGCTAAATGCCCGTTTCGGCGTTTTTGGCGTTAACTTTATTCTCTCTGCTTGTCAGGGTTCTCACGCTAAATCATCGTTACTCGGATTTTAGCGTTAGAATCAGAGTGATTATCATCCAATCAT
>Ga0256407_10000239_pt1 | contig 137719 bp, 100 predicted proteins | sample RumenRJG_04DNA_FD_193489 | JGI IMG/M metagenome (GOLD analysis project Ga0256407, IMG submission 193489) | Bovine rumen microbial communities from Lethbridge, Alberta, Canada - RJG_04 | ecosystem: Host-associated > Mammals > Digestive system > Stomach > Rumen | place: Canada: Alberta... | reverse complement strand
ACCAAAACTGTATGACATAGTATTACATATATTACATTATAGATACAACAACAGCTACAATCGATTATGATTGTAGCTGTTGCTATATATATTGGTATTACTACCTGTAGTTTATCGAATGCTTACGAATAAACAAAAAGGGAAGTGATTGTGTTCACTTCCCTTTTTCTATGTCGCTTCAGCGATTACTTCTTGTCAACAGCGCACTGCTCAATGGGCAGACAGCGCTTGTAGTTCTCAATGTATTTCTCGAAGCCTGCTACGTCCTCTGGAGTAGGAGCGATGCTGGTACCTGTATTTCCTGCGAAGACCACCTCTTCGAGGTAGTCGGCGAGGTTCTTGCCGTTCTGGTTAATCAGGTAGCCGGCCAACAGGGCAATACCCCATGCACCACCTTCACCTGCAGTCTCCATCACGCTGATAGGACTGTTCAGAGCGGCAGCCAGCATGCGCTGACCCACACCTGCTGTCTTGAAGTATCCGCCATGTCCCGTGATACGGTCCACGCGAATCATCTCGTCCTTGAACAGGATGTCATTACCGATCTTCAACACACCGATAGCACCGTAGAGCTGGGCACGCATGAAGTTGGCCAGATTGAACTTGTCGTTGGCAGAGCGCACGAAGAGTGGACGACCGTCGGCAAGTCCTGTAACAGGCTCACCACTGACATAGTTATAGGCCATCAGACCACCGCAGTCGGTATCGCCCTCAAGGGCCTTGTTGAACAGCTTACCATAGAGCTCGTTCATATCAACGGGCACACCTAACAGCTGCTGATACTCCTTGAAAAGACCTACCCACGCATTGATGTCGCTGGTACAGTTGTTACAGTGTACCATGGCCACCAGAGAGCCATCGGGTGTGGTCACCATATCGATCATCTCATAGGGCTTGGAGAGTTCCTTCTCCAGAACAATCATTGAGAATGAAGAGGTTCCTGCAGAAACATTACCTGTACGCTGCTTCACGGCATTGGTAGCCACCATACCCGTACCGGCATCACCTTCAGGAGGACAAACGGGGATACCAGCCTTCAGATGACCGGATACGTCGATCTTCTTGGCACCCTCAGCACTGAGTACTCCTGCATTCTCACCTGCATTCAGTGATTTCGGCAGGATGTCGAGCAGCTTCCAGGGGTAGCCCTTGGGCGCAACGAGCTTGTCGAATTTCTCTACCATGGTGGCATCATATGTCTTGGTCTTGGGATCCACAGGAATCATACCTGAAGCATCGCCTACACCTAATACGAACTGACCCGTTACCTGCCAGTGTACATAGCCTGCCAACGTGGTGAGGTACTTGATGTCTTTTACATGCTCATTGTCCTCGAGAATGCACTGATAAAGATGAGAAATACTCCAGCGCAGCGGGATGTTGTAGTTGAAGAGCTGGGAGAGCTCGGCGGCAGCCTTTCCGGTATTGGTGTTTCGCCAGGTGCGGAAGGGTACGAGAATCTCCTGGTTCTCGTTGAATGCCATATAGCCGTGCATCATGGCAGAGAAGCCGATGGCGGCCAGTGATTCGATCTCACAGTCATACTGCTTCATCACATCCTTGCGTAGATCAGCGTAGCAGTCCTGCAAGCCGTACCAGATGGCCTCGATGGAGTAGGTCCACAGACCGTCAACCAACTGGTTCTCCCACTCATGACTACCTTGTGCGATGGGCTTATTCTCCTCGTCGATGAGAACCGCCTTAATGCGGGTAGAGCCAAACTCAATACCGAGAATGGCTTTACCTGCTTCGATAGTTTGTTTTGCTGTCATAATTGTCAATTTTCAATTATCAATTGTCAATTATTTCAGTGCTTTACTCAGCATGAAATACACTTCGTTATTACGGAGTGTCTGCTTGAAGTCGGCGATGTTCGTATTCTTGTTGATACGTACATACTCAATGCCAGTCATCTCAGCGAAGTCATCCCAGTACTCCTCGGTAATGTCGTACGAGAAGGCGCTGTGGTGAGTACCGCCAGCGAGGATCCATGCGCCGGCACCGATCTCGAATGTAGGCTGCGGAACCCAGAGGGCAGAAGCCACGGGCAGGTTCGGCATGGGTTTCGGCTCGATGCACTCCACCTCCTGAGAGATCAGACGGAAGCGGTTACCCAGGTCAACCACGGTAGCCTTGATACCACGACCGGTCTTTGAGGTAAACACCAAGCGGGCAGTCTGCTGCTTGCGGATACCGATACCTAAGAAGTGAACCTCCAGTTTCGGTTTGTCGGTAGCGATCAGCGGACAGATCTCGAGCATATGGCTCTGCAGACAAGAGCTGCGGTCGCCAGCGAAGTTCAGGGTGTAGTCCTCGAGGAACGAGCAACCAGTAGGCATACCCTGCTGGATCACCCACAGTGAGCGATACAAGCAAGCCGTCTTCCAGTCACCCTCGGCACCGAAGCCATAGCCCTCTTCCATCAAGCGCTGTGAGGCCAGACCCGGAATCTGGTCGAAGCCCACGAAGTTCGGATCGTTGATGTCAGCATCACCGAGGTCGTCGAAGTTCGTGGTGAAGGCAGTAGCACCCTCATCCTTCAGTACACGGCGCAGGGCGATCTCAGCCTTGGCAGCGTTCTTCACCTTCTCCCAATATACCTCTTCTCCGCTCTCATCGATCTTGATGGTGTAGAGCTTCTTGTATTCCTCAACCAGTTCATCAGTTTCCTTGTCGGTCACCTTCTTGAAATACTCCATCAGTGAGCTCACGGGGTAGTAGTCCACGTGATAGCCCAGGCGCTGCTCAAACTCCACGCGGTCGCCATCAGTAACGGCCACGTTGTTCATGTTCATACCGAACATCAAGCAGCGTACGTTCTTGGCATCAGCCACACCGGCAGCAACACGAGCCCAGATAGCGATCTTCTTCTGTACCTCTTCTTCCTTCCAGTAGCCGCAAACCACCTTACGGGGAACGCGCATACGAGTGCAGATATGTCCGAACTCGATATCACCGTGAGCACTCTGGTTCAGGTTCATGAAGTCCATGTCGATCTTATCCCAGGGAATCTCAGCGTTATACTGCGTATGGAAGTGGAGCAGCGGCTTCTGCAGTGCCTGCAGGCCCTTGATCCACATCTTTGCGGGAGAGAACGTATGCATCCATGTGATGATACCCACGCACTTCGCATCGTTGTTAGCGGCCTTCATCACTTCCTCCACTTCCTTGGAGCTGTTGGCCGTACCTTTATATACTACTTTGATAGGGATGATGCCACTGGCGTTCAAGCCTTCCACCATCTCCTTGGAGTGACCGTCAACAGCAACGACTGCGTCACCTCCGTATAGTAACTGTGCACCAGTTACCCACCAAACTTCTAAATTTTTGAACATAGTTAAAAATTTTAATTGATAATTGATAATTGACAATTGACAATAATCTGTCAGATGTAAACTATCGCTTATCTTTGTTGTTATTATACTTTTTTATTTCAGTTTTCTTCAGAGACCTGATAATTGACGTTAGCAGTTTCGTAAGTTCACGGCAGTCTTCAATGATGCTTGAAAACTCAGAATCGTTTAGAAATCCTGTGCGGTGCAATAACCTAAGCCAGTAGTCACTTTCACATGCTTCTTTGAGCGAGATGCTCATCTTTGAAAGAAAATCTAATGTGCTTTGTGCTTGTTCTGCTTCGCAGATATTTGCTCCAATACTTGTTCCTGAACGTAGCAACTGTTTTGATAGGACGTATTCTTGTTTCGTGGTAGTAAGATGTTTGTACAAATTCACTATTCTCACAGAAAACTCAAAACTCTTTTCCTTGACAATATTGCTTTCTTTCTTCATTGTCAATTGTCAATTATCAATTGTCAATTCTATGGTCAGCGTTTCCGCTGACCATAGTAAGCATTAGGACCATGCTTTCTTGAGTAGTGCTTCTCGATGAGCAGCGGGTTCATGGTGAGGTTGGGGTTCAACGAGAAAGCCACGAAGGCCATCTTGGCGCACTGCTCCATCACCTTGGCGTTATACACTGCATTATCGGGAGATGTTCCCCAAGAGAACGGACCGTGGTTCTTTACCAGTACGGCAGGAGTATGATCGGGGTTGATCTTGCGGATGTTCAGGATCTCGTCAACGATCACGTTACCCGTTTCCAGTTCGTACTGACCTTTCACCTCAGCTTCGGTCATGTCGCGTGTACAGGGAATATCCTTGTAGAAATAGTCGGCATGTGTGGTTCCGATATTGGGAATGTCGCGCCCGGCCTGAGCAAAAGCCGTTGCATAGGTGCTATGTGTATGCACCACACCCTGGATGTTGGGAAATGCCTTATACAAGACAAGGTGCGTAGGTGTGTCGCTGGATGGGTTCAGGTCGCCTTCAACCACCTTACCGGTTTTCAGATCCACCACAACCATGTCGCTGGCCTTCATCTCATCGTAGCTCACGCCTGATGGCTTGATCACCACCAGACCCTTCTCGCGGTCGATACCGCTCACATTTCCCCAAGTGAAAATCACCAATCCTTGTTTTACCAAGTCGAGATTGGCCTTAAATACCTTTTCTTTGAGTTCTTCTAACATTTCTTTATAACGAATTACTTAAGTTTGAAACTCGGTTCCTCCATATACATACGCTTGTTGAAACGATAGAGGGCAGCCCCACGCTTAGATGTCACCTTATCGATCAGCTCCGTCTTTTCGATGAAGTCGATCTGCTTGATGCGTTTGCGGAAGTTGCGCTTGTCAATTTCCTCGCCAAGAACCGCCTCATACACCAGCTGCAACTGAGTCAGCGTGAAGAGGTCGGGTAGGAGGTTGAAGCTCAGCGGCTCGCTGCTGATGCGTCTGCGCAGCATGGTAACGGCTTTCTTCACCATCTCGTTATGGTCGGAGTAGAGCTTGGGCATCTTACCCAGTTCCACCCATTCCACGCCGTGCTCTTTCAGCAGCTTGTTGTCATAGTCCTTCACGTTGATCAGAGCGCAGTAGGCTATGGAAATCACGCGTTCACCCGGGTCGCGGTCAACGGCCCCGAAGGTAGCTACCTGTTTCATGTAGATGTGCTTCAGACCCGTCAGCTCGAACAGTACCCTGTGGGCGGCCTCGTCAACACTCTCATCAGGGTTGACGAAGCCACCGTAGAGTGACCATTCGCCGCGTCCTGGATCCATCTTTCGTCTTCCCATCAACAGCTTCAGCTTGTTGTTGTCGAAACCAAAGACGATACAGTCAACAGCTACAAATGCTTTATTATGATCACCGTAATAGGTTGTCATATCTGTATTCTTGTTTTACCAGAAATAGATGTAGAATGCAACGGTGATAGCAAGAATAACACAAGTGTGGAATACATCCCAACCGTTCCAGCTGGCACGTGTGGCAGCCTTCTGCTCAGGAGTAGCTGTACCGAATACCAGACCCTGGATTTTCTCCTTTGACGGAGCCTCGGTGTTCAGACTGACGATGATAACCACCAGACAGCATACGATGAGCATGACACCGCAGAAGTAGAGCCAGTTGAAGTCGTAGAACACAGCCTTGAACCAGCTGCTGGCTGCATCAGGAGTATTACTGTAATATACCTTGGCACCGAGACGTGTCAGACCGATGATGATACCGGCCAGCAAGCCCCACATACCACCCTTGGCAGAAGCGCGTTTCCAGCAGATACCCAGCAGGAAGGCTGCGGCGATACCCGGAGCCAGCACAGACTGTACGTCCTGCAGGTAGTTGTAGAGTACGTTACCCACTGAACGCATGATGGGGATCCAGAGGATACCGAGGATCACGATAACCACGGTAGCGGTCTGACCGATGCGCACCAGACTCTTCTCAGAGGTCTGCGGCTTCAGGCGCTTCCAGAAGTCGATGGTGAACAGCATAGCTGAAGAGTTGAACAGTGAAGCCAGTGAAGACATCAGGGCAGCGAGGATACCGCAAACCACCAGACCCTTCACACCGGCGGGCAGCAGCTTAGCCACGAGGGTAGGGAAGGCTGCGTCGGGTGTTGACAGTGAGAACACCTCACCGCTGGGCATGGCAATACCCTTTGTACTCAGAGCGTAAGCGATCATACCAGGGATCAGGAAGAGGAACACGGGCAACAGCTTCAGGTAAGCACCGAAGATGGTACCACGACGACTTTCCTTCTCATTCTTTCCGGAGAGTACACGCTGTACGATATACTGGTCGGTACACCAGTACCAGAAACCAATAACGGCAGAGCCGACGAGGGCACCCAGCCAAGGATAGTCAGGATCGCGCAAGTCGCGCATCAAGTCGGTCATGTGGTCACCATACTCATTCACGGTCTGGATAGAGCAGGCTGCCATCATCTGATCCCATCCGCCGAGGGCCTTCAGACCCAGTACCAGGATGATGAGTGAGCCGAGCAGCAGGATAGGTGTCTGCAGCACAGAGGTGTAGAGCACGGATTTCATACCACCGAAGACGGTATAGAGGGCAGTGATGACCACCAGTCCGATGGCAGCAATCCAGAAGAAGTCGATGCCCCACAGCTCCTTGATTCCGAACACCTGCTGGAACACGAGTCCGCCAGCATATACTGTTACGGCCACCTTTGTCAGCACGTAGCTGATCAAAGAGATCACCGACAGGATGGTGCGGCTTTCCTTGTTGTAGCGGCGCTCCAGGAACTCAGGCATGGTATAAACCATTGAGCGTGTGTAGAACGGTACGAATACCCAACCGAGGAGCAGGATAAGCCAGCCTTGAATCTCCCAATGTGCCATGGCCATACCTGATGAAGCACCGGCACCGGCGAGGCCGATGAGGTGTTCCGAACCGATGTTCGAAGCGAAGATAGAAGCACCGATAGCGATCCATGTCGCGTCCTTGCCTCCCAAGAAATAGTCTGCTGAATTGTCGTTTTTCTGACTAACGACCCAAATAACGATGCCGATCAGTGCGCAACAGAATACACCGATGACGATCCAGTCTAATAGTTGCATGTTTTCTGATTGTTATAAGTTATATTATTAATAATGTGTAATAGTCTTGTAGGCTTACTGCTTTACAACACCGAACTTGAAGATACAGTGTGAGTAGTATTTCTCACCCGGGTTCAGGAAAGCAGAGGGCCACTTGGGCTTGTTGGGGGTGTCGGGATACTTCTGTGTCTCCAGACAGATACCTGCGTGCTTCTGGTACTTGATACCCTTCTTACCGGCAACCTTTCCTTCGAGGAAGTTACCAGAGTATACCTGGATACCCGGCTCATTGGTATAGACCTCGAGCATGATACCTGTTTTGGGAGAGTACAGACTGGCGGCCAGCTGCTTCTCGTTACCCTTACCGTCGTGATAGGAGGCGAGACACCAGTTGTGGTCGAAACCGTTGGCGTTCTTGATAGCCTTGTAGTCGAAGTTGTTCACGTTCTTACCCACTTCCACGGGCTCCATGAAGTCCATCGGAGTACCCTTCACCCAAGCGGTGTCACCAGTGGTCATGTAAGTATCATCGGTTGGAGTATAGTAGTAAGAGTTCACATGCAGGATGTGGTTCTCGATGGTCTCGTTAGGATCGCCATTGAGGTTGAAGTATGAGTGGTTGGTCATATTGATCACCGTCTTCTGGTCGGTTGTGGCGGTATAAGAGATGTCGATACTGTTGTTGCTGCGAACGATGAAGGTCACGTCGGCTTTCACGTTTCCGGGGAAGTTGTTATCACCGTCGGGAGAGTTCATGGTCAGCACCAAGGTAGAGTCGTTCGACTGTACGGCATCATATACCTGATACTGCCAGCCTGAGAAACCACCGTGCAGACAGTGACCGAAGTTGTTGCGTGGCAACTGGATGGTCTTACCGTCGATGGTAATCAAACCGTTCTTAATACGGTTAGCGTAACGACCGATAGATGCACCGAAGTCGCTAGGAGAGTTCACAGAGTCGGCATACTGAGCCACGTTGTCATAACCCAGTACCACGTCCTGAAGGTTGTTGTCCTTGTCGGGAACCATCAGAGAAACGATACGTCCACCAAAGTTAGTGATGCACACCTCCATACCGTTGTGGTTCTTCAATGTGTAGAGCTTTACGGGCTTCTCATTGATGGTGGTGTCAAAGGCTGCGGGATTCAGTCCCGAAACGGTTAATTTTGAATCGTTGCCTGAACAGGCAGAGAGCAGAATGGCTGCCATTCCGGCTCCCATGAGCATTCTTTTTAAAGCTTTCATAATGTGATTGTTTAGAAATGAATTGAATTTGGGTGTAAAATTACACATAAATTCAATAGGTTGTATCTTTCATTAGTATGTTTTACAACATAAAATGCTGTTCAAAGTGTATTTTTGACACTTTTTAACCACGTTCGTTCTTTGGAGCAAAGAACCAAACGTTTTTACCCTCTTTTTCTTTGGCGCAAAGAAAAGAAACATTTCTCCCTCTTTTTCTTTGGCGCAAAGAAAAGAGGCAAAAGAAACATCCACCCTAACCAAACCTTCCCCTATATGGGAAGGCTTAACCGCTCCTCCTCGTCGCTCGTTCATTAAGGTAAGCTCGCCCCATCAAAGGGGCGGCTTATCTTTTTTTCGGCTTACGCCAGAACCTTGGCGCGAGATGTCGAAATTTCGGGATTACGTAATAACGTGATAACGTAACATCGTAACATCGGGATTACGGGATGTCGAGATTACGTGATAACGATATCACGAAACCTCAGTGGTAATCTCGCGCCCCCGCGCCTCCGATTCCCCCTCGCCCTTTGGAGAGGGGGTTAGGGGGTGAGGCTCCATTCCTCACTCCTCACTCCACAAATCATTTCTCCTTCCTCCTTCGTCCTTCCTCCTTCCTCGAAGGCCACCCTTTGGGGTGGCCTCCCCCTTACTTCAACTTCTTCACCTTCTTCACCATCTTCTTGGCGGCCATGCCGTCGCAAGGAAGGAGGTACCATTTCACGGGCCATACAAGGGATTGTCCTGGCTCCAGTGTGGCGTAAGCACCTTGACTCTCCAGCTCGATATAGGTCTTGCCGCGGTTCACATACACCTGGATTTCTGCCTCCTCGGGTGCGGGCTGTGAGATGTCGAGGTCCTTGAATTTCTTCACCAGCAGCAGACTGCCGTTCGTGTAAGCCAGCCAACCCTTACCATCGGCATTCACCTTACGGTTTGCGTTGGTCTCGTCGGTCTGATACCATACAGCTCCGTCTTTCTTCTCGAACGTCATCAGTCCGGCAGGTGTAATACCCTCCACAGGTGCATCGAAGAAGATCTGTCCTTCGTTGGCTACACGGGTGATCTCCCATGGTGCAACCTTCTTGGTCTGGTTGCTCTCGTTCTTGATGGAGTAGGTGACAACGATGGCCTTACGCTTTGCATCCACGGTGAACTCCTTACCAATGCGGAACCCCAGTCGGGACGATACCTCGCTGGTAAGCACCAGCTTATCGTCCTTCAGCTCGGCCTTATACGGGCGCTTGTCGTATTCCTGTACCGGTGGCCAGTTCCATTCTTTCTGCGGACTGGTCCAGAAGGTGCTGCCAAACTGCTCGGGTCTGTTCAACTGCGAGATCACTTCCTGATCCTTGTACTTGAACGAAAGGATCTTACCTCCAGTAGCTGCGTTGACCACCATCGACAGGTCGCCCACTTCGATGAGATACTTCGATTCTCCTAATTCCTTGATGTTCTGGTTGGCGGCAAACAGGGTTGCGCATCCCATCCAGACGGTTGCCATAAGCAATGTGATCGTTCTTTTCATACGTTATTTTTGATAATGATTCGACATAGTTGATAATTCTTCGGCTCCTAGTGAATGGCGTAAACGCTTCTAGTGAATGATATTGCCACTACTGGAAAAATTCATAATTGTTTGATATAGTGCTGTATGTCATTTGCAATTCAATAAGATGTAGAAGTTGTAATTCAATAAATATAAAGCAGGGCGGATCGATAGATTCGCCCCACTTTATTGAATAGAATGTTCAAATATTTATGCATTATAAATGCTTAGCAAAGCTTGCGTGCACCGTCGCCGATTACCACATCGTAAACCTTCAGGTCACGGTTGAACTTTGCACGGTACTTAGCACGGGCATCAGCAATGAACTTGTCGTACAGTTCGTCCTTGACAAGGTTGATGGTGCAGCCGCCAAAGCCGCCACCCATGATACGACTACCTGTCACACCGTTCTCCTTGGCTACCTCGTTCAGGAAGTCGAGTTCCTCGCACGATACCTCATACTCTTTCGACAAGCCCTCGTGGGTCTCGTACATCTTCTTTCCAACGGTCTCGTAGTCGCCTGCCACCAGTGCGTCGCAAACAGCCAGCACACGGTCTTTCTCGCCCAATACGAAGTGAGCACGCTTGTAGTCTTCTTCACCTACCTCAGCACGTACCTCATCGAGCTGCTCCCATGTACAGTCGCGCAAGGTCTCGAACTTGCCTTCGGGATGCTTGGCAGCAATAGCCTTCACCACGTTCTCGCAAGAACGACGGCGGTCGTTATAGGGCGATCCGGCCAACTCATGCTTTACGCAAGAGTTCAGCAGTACGAGCTTATAGCCCTTCGGGTCGAAGGGGAAGTACTCGAACTCCCTGCTACGACAGTCGAGGCGCATCAGCTTACCTGCCTGTCCGAACACACTAGCGAACTGGTCCATGATACCGCAGTTCACGCCGCAGTAGTTATGCTCGGTAGCCTGACCAGCCAGGGCCATGTCCCACTGACTCACCTTATTGTCGCCGAAGATATCGTTCAGACCATAGGCGAAGCAGCTCTCCATGGCAGCTGAGGAAGACATTCCTGCTCCCAGAGGCACATCACCCGAGAAGGCGATGTTGAAACCCTTTACGGGAACACCTAACTTCTGCATCTCTTTGGCAATGCCGTAGATATAGCGTGCCCAGCTGGCTTTCGGGCCCTTCGGGTCGCTGAGCTTGAAATCAACACGGTCCTTCAGATCGATAGCATAAGCCATCACGGTGTCTTCGGTGCCATTGGCACGCATCTCGGCCATAATACCGCAATCTACGGCACCTGGGAATACGAAACCACCGTTGTAGTCGGTATGCTCACCAATCAGGTTAATACGACCCGGTGACGAATAGACGTTACCGGTCAAACCATCGAAGTGCTTCACGAAGCGACTTCTTACATGATCAATTTTCATCATAAGCTTGTATCTTTTTAGAAGATTGTCGGAAAGGGGTTAGCGAACGACGCCGAACTTGTAGATCGTCTTCTGCTTGTACTGCTGTCCCGGACGGATAACAACAGAGGGGAAGTAAGGACGGTTCGGACTGTCGGGGAAGTGCTGTGCCTCGAAGCAAACGGCGCTGCGGCGTGGGAAGGTAGCACCATGCTGACCTTTCTGACCTGTTCCCCAGTTGTCGGAATAGAACTGCATGCCGGGCTCGGTGGTGTAAACCTCCATGGTTCGGCCGCTGTTGGGCTCCGTGATGCGGGCGGCAAAGCTCAGTTCACCTTCTTCCTTCTTGTTCAGTACATAGCAGTGGTCGTAGCCATTACCATTCTTGATCTGCTCGTTGTCGGCATCAATATCCTGTCCCACAGCCTTCGGCTTGCGGAAATCGAACGGTGTTCCCTCCACCTTGAGGATCTCACCCGTAGGAATACATGTATTGTCAACGGGGATGAAGAAGTCGGCATTGATCTCGCAAATCAGGTCGTCAACGGTCGGTGTAGGATCGGCGATACCTGCTAATGAGAAATAACCGTGGTTGGTGAGGTTGATGATGGTCTTCTTGTTGGTGGTGGCCATGTAGCCGATAACCAATTCGTTATCGTCGCTGAATGAATAAACCACGGTGACCTTCATCTCTCCAGTGAAACCTTCCTCCAGATAAGGAGATACATAGTTCAGTACAAGGGTGTTGTCGCTCATCTGGAACGCATCCCATACCTGGGCGTGGAAGCCTGCAGGACCGCCGTGAAGGGCGTTGGGGGCATTGTTGATGGCCAGGTTGTACTCTTTCCCGTTGAGTGTGAACTTACCGTCCTTGATGCGGTTGCCGTAACGACCGATAAGGGTGGAGCGGTAAGGCTCGGGGGTGTTAATGATGTCCTTGATGTTGTCGTAACCCTGAATGACGTTGGCCACGTTCCCGTTCTTGTCGGGCACCATGATGGCAACAACTGCGCCTCCGTAATTCGTGATGGCTACTTCATACCCCTGACTGTTTTTCAGGATGTACAGATTCGTATTCTTTCCGTTTAACGTGGTCTGAAAATCTTCTTTTTTCAGGCCACACAAATTCTGCGTTTCGGTAGTGCTCATAATATCTAAGTTTTTAGTTTATAAACTTTACTTAGTTGCAAAGTAACGAAATAAAAACGAGAAAAGCAAACGAAACGCGATAAAATAATACAAAGTGAATGTTAAAAACACCTAATAGGTGAAATCTGTCAGTAAATCGGCCACCAGATAGCTGCTTCCGCCAACGAAGATGAAATCCTCTGGGTGGGCATCTGAAAGCGCTTGATGGTAGGCGTCTTTGACGTTTGAGAAGGTCGTTCCTTCGAGCTGGTGAGCCTTGGCAGTCTCCTGTACTTTGTGGACAGGAATGGCTCGGTGTGAGGAAGCCTGGGTGAAATAATACACAGCCTGCTTGGGAAGCAGCTGCATGACCGTGTTGATGTCTTTGTCGTCAACCATGCCGAAAACAATGCGAAGGGTTTTGCACGTCTGTGCCTTGATCTGCTCGGCGAGATACTGCCAGCCGCCTACGTTATGACCGGTGTCGCAGATGACCAGCGGACGGGTTTGCAGCGTATGCCAACGACCGGTAAGACCCGTCAGCTCACATACGTGCGCCATACCTTTCTTAATAGCTTCCTCGGGGATGGTGAACACGTCTTTCAGACTGTTTACTGCGCACAGGATGGTTTGTTTGTTCTTCTGCTGATAGAGTCCTTTCAGCTCGAAATCGTAGTCGTGCGCCACCTCAAACGCCTCAGCCAAGTGGAGTGGGGCGTTCTTTGCTGCGGCTTTCTTCTGGAATACGGGTAAGGTCTCGGGGGTGGTCTCGCCAATCACCACGGGCACGTTCTTCTTGATGATTCCTGCTTTCTCGCCAGCAATCTTTGCCAAGGTGTTACCCAAGAACTGGGTGTGGTCGAAGCTGATGTTGGTGATGATGGAGAGCACGGGTGTGATGATGTTTGTGCAATCCAAACGACCGCCAAGGCCTACTTCAATCACCGCAATATCTACTTTTTGTTCGGCGAAGTATTTGAAGGCCATCGCAGTGGTAAGCTCAAAGAAGGAAGGGTGCAAAGGCTCAAAGAATGAACGTTCTTGTTCAACAAATTCAACAACGTATTCTTTACTGATACACTGACCGTTAACACGGATTCGTTCACGGAAATCTACAAGATGGGGAGAGGTGTATAAACCAACCTTGTAGCCTGCCGATTGCAGGATGGCAGCAAGGGTATGGGAACAAGAACCCTTACCGTTTGTGCCTGCTACATGGATGGTCTTGAATTGACGATGCGGATGACCGAAGTGCTCGTCCAAGGCATGGGTGTTGCTCAGTCCTTCCTTGTAAGCACTCGCTCCCGTCTTCTCAAAGACAGGTGTGACGTGGAACAGGTATTCAACCGTTTCCTCGTAGGTCATCATCAACTGAAGTAATTACGGAATTTCTCGAAAATGCTCTTGCGTGTGTCGCTGTCACCTTTGAAGTGATCGCTCTTCTGCATCTCCTCAAGGGCCTTCTTCTCGTCCTTGGAAAGTTCCTTGGGAACGTAGATGCTGATGTTCACGATGAGATCGCCTGTGTCGCGACCGTAGCCCTGTACCTCACGCAAACCCTTGTCGCGCAAACGCAATGTCTTTCCTGGCTGCGTGCCCGGCTCTATCTTGATCTTCACCTTCGAGCCGTCAACCGTAGGAATCTCGGCCGTACCGCCTAAGGCAGCCGTGGGGAAGTCGAGCAACAGGTTGTAAATCAGGTTACTGCCGTCGCGTACGAAGGTGCTGTTGGGTTCTTCCTCAATGAATACCTGGATGTTACCCGGAATACCGTTGTGGATGGCTGCATTACCTTTGCCCGGCACATTCACCACCATGCCTTCTGCCACGCCTGCGGGAATCTTGATTTCCACCACCTCATCGCCTTTCACGATACCGGTGCCGTGACACTCATGACACTTGTTCTTGATGATCTTACCTTCGCCCTGACAGGTAGGACAAACGCTCTGGGTCTGCATCATACCGAACAGACTCTGGGTGGTGCGTGTCACCACACCACTACCATGACAGGTGGGGCAGGTCTCTGTACCGCTTCCATCTTCAGCACCCGTACCATGACAATGCGAACAGGTAACGTCTTTCCTTACCTTGAACTTCTTGGTGACACCTGTTGCCACCTCTTGCAGGGAGAGGCGAACCTTCAGACGAAGGTCGGAACCGCGGTGCTGAGCCGGTTGTCTGCTGCCGCCGCCAAAGCCACTGAAGCCAGAGAAACCACCACGTCCGCCAAACACATCACCGAACATGGAGAAGATATCATCCATGGAGAACCCACCGCCGTTGAAGCCGCCGAAGCCGCCCATGGGTCCGTCGAAGCCGAACTGGTCGTATTGCTGACGTTTCTGCGGATCGTGGAGCACATCGTAGGCTTCTGCAGCCTCCTTGAACTTCTCTTCCGCCTCCTTACTGCCTGGATTCCTGTCTGGATGGTATTTGATGGCTATCTTGCGATAGGCTTTCTTGATGTCTTCCTCACTGGCGTTCTTGTCAACGCCCAGCACTTCGTAGTAGTCTCTCTTTGCCATTGAAACTTTGAACTTTGAACTTTGAACTTTTATTGTCCTACTGCCACTTTGGCATGGCGAATCACTTTGTCGTTCAGCATATAACCCGTCTGCACGCAGTCAATCACCATTCCTTTCTTATCGTCTCCCATACCAGGAACCATGGCGATGGCCTCGTGGTAGTCAACATCGAACGGCTTATCCTCTGTCTCGATCTTCTTCACGCCCAGACCTTCCAAGGTCTTGACAAACTTATGGAAGATCAGCTCCATACCTTGCTTGATGGCTTCCGGGTCTTCGGTTGTATCAGCCAAAGCACGTTCGAAATCGTCAAGCACGGGCAGGATGGCGGTGATGGTCTTCTCGCCGCCATTGAGAATCAGCTCAGCCTTCTCCTTGATGGTACGTTTGCGGTAGTTCTCGAACTCGGCACGAGCACGCAGGTATTGGTCTTTGAGCTGTTCAATCTCTTTCTCGGCTTTTTCTAAGGGAGAAAGCTCGGGTTCGCTGGAATCGCTAGGTTCACTAGAACTACTAGTTTCACTAGTTTCGCTAGTATCACTAGTATCACTAGCTTCGTTCGTTTCGTTGGTTTCGTTAGTCTCGCTAACGTCCTCGTTTATTTCTTCTTCTTCGATGTTAATATCTTTTGCCATAATAACAATGTTTTATATTCCTGCTAACAAAGCAGCAAATATCATGCCAAATCTTCTGTTTCAGTAGGGTTAACTGTAAAGCTTAGCTTTCTGCTCCTTGATGGCCGAATCGTAGATATAGTCATCGTAGGTCATCAGCTTGTCGATGGTACCCTTCGGTGTGAGCTCGATGATGCGGTCGGCCACGGTATTGATAAACTCATGGTCGTGCGAAGCAAAGAGAATATTACCCTTGAACTGGACGAGGTTGTTGTTAAACGCCTGGATGGATTCGAGATCAAGGTGGTTGGTGGGTGTATCGAGAATCAGACAGTTGGCGTTCTTCAGCTGCATACGGGCAATCATACAACGCATCTTCTCACCTCCTGAGAGCACATTTACCTTCTTCTCTACCTCTTCCTGCTTGAAGAGCATACGACCTAAATATCCCTTCATGGTAACCTCATTACCCACGCCGTATTGTGACAGCCAGTCAACGAGGTTCAGGTCGCTCTTGAAGAACTCGGTATTGTCGAGCGGCAGGTAGGCCGTTGTGATGGTCACGCCCCACTTAAAGGTACCACCATCAGCCTCGCGGTTACCGTTGATGATCTCGAAGAGGGCAGTCATGGCCTTCGGGTTATGTGAGAGGAACACGGTTTTCTGTCCTTTCTCGATGTTGAACGATACGTTGTCGAAGAGTACGGTACCGTCGGTATCCACAGCCTTCAGTCCTTCCACCTCAAGAATCTGGTTACCCGGCTCGCGGTCCATCTGGAAGATGATGCCCGGGTATTTTCTGCTTGACGGACGGATTTCCTCAACGTTCAGCTTCTCGAGCATCTTCTTGCGTGAGGTGGTCTGCTTGGATTTGGCCACGTTGGCCGAGAAACGACGGATGAACTCCTCCAGCTGCTTACGTTTCTCCTCAGCCTTCAGCTTCTGGTTCTGCGCCTGACGGAGGGCCAGCTGCGAACTCTCGTACCAGAACGAATAGTTACCAGAGAATACAGTTACCTTTCCGAAGTCGATATCCACCGTCTGGGTAGATACAGCATCCAGGAAGTGACGGTCGTGTGACACCACGAGCACGCACTGCTCCAGACTGCTCAGGTATTCCTCCAACCACTGCACGGTGTCGAGGTCAAGGTCGTTCGTGGGCTCATCGAGCAACAGGTTATCAGGATGTCCGAACAAAGCCTTGGCAAGCATCACGCGCACCTTCTCGTTGTTCGACAGTTCTGCCATCGTCTTGTAGTGCTGCTCCTCTTTCACGCCGAGGTTCTGCAACAGCTGGGCAGCCTCGCTCTCTGCCTCCCATCCGTTCATCTCAGCGAACTTCAGTTCCAGGTCGGCTGCCAGGTTACCGTCTTCTTCCGTCATCTCCTCCTTGGCATAGAGAGCCTCACGCTCCTTCATGTTCTGCCACAGGGGCTGGTGTCCCATCAGTACAGTATCCATCACGGTGAAGGCATCAAACTTGAAGTGGTCCTGATCGAGCACGGAGAGACGTTCTCCTGCACCGAGTTCCACAGACCCTTTGTTCGGCTCCAGTTCTCCACTGATAGCTTTCAGCAGGGTTGACTTACCCGCTCCGTTGGCACCGATGATGCCATAGATATTTCCGCTGGTGAACTTGATGTTCACATCTTTGTACAATACGCGTTTGCCGAATTGAATGGCAATGTTAGTCAGTGTTATCATCTTTCTTACCTTAATATATATACTAATACTTATTTCTTTTTCTTGATGTAGTGCTTGATGGCGAAATAGGAAACCGCTACGAGTACCAGTGCGATGATGGTCCATTTGATATAGTCGCCATACTCCATGATCTTGTCGTTGAGCTGACTCTCTGGTACGATAGCATGCAGGTACCATCCCAGCGCAGCGAGAATGCAGTTCCATACACCAGCTCCGAGGGTGGTGTAGAGCAGGAACCACATGTACGGCATCTTGGCCAGACCTGCGGGAATGGAAATCAGGTGACGAATACCAGGGATGAGTCGTCCGGTAATCGTAGCCACCATACCATGGTCGTAGAAGTATTTCTCACTCTTCTCCACCTTCTGCTGGTTCAACAGACACAGATGACCCAGCTTACTGTTCGCAAACTTATATACCACGGGACGGCCCACGAAATAAGCCACCACATAGTTGATGGTAGCACCGAGGTCGGCCCCGAGTGTGGAGAAGAGGATGACCAGCCAGATATTCAGGTTGCCGCCGGCTGCATGGTAGGCTGCCGGACTGACCACCAGTTCTGACGGTACAGGTATCACGGTACTCTCAAGCATCATCAGGAAAAACACAGTCCCGTAGTTGAGGTTACCGAGCAGTGATGTTATCCAGTTCATATTACGTATTTATTCTTTATCTGTTCTTTTGTCGCCAGGAAGGAAATTACTGAAGAGATCATTCATTCCCTTGGGGTCGAACATCGACCCTTTCTTCATATACTTCTCGAAAGCATCAAAGTCTTCCTGCTGTAAGGCGCAGTAGGCCAGCATGGCATATTCCTTTGACTGCATCGCTTCATCATCGGTTATCCTAATGGATTCGAGGAAACATTTCTTTGCCTCGTCCAAGCGGTCGGCCTGCAAGAAGATAAAGCCTTTGATGAACAGCACTTCATCCTTATAGTCGTTTTCTGAGATCTGTTCAACCTTTTCCAGATGCTTGAACGCTTCATCGAATCTGTCGAGCTCGCACAGGCAAAGGGCCTGATGAAACTCACTGCCCGAATCGAGAGGAAGCTGTTTACTATATCGTTCGAAATAGTGCAGTGCCTCTTCAATGTTACCAAGGGAATAAAGCGCACTCGCCTTATTGTAGGTAGCCTCGCAGTCATCCGGGTTGATGGCCAAGGCATATTCGCTACTGGTAATACTATCCTCTATCTCCCCGTTCTTCAACTGCGCATAAGCCAAGAGGTTCCAGTAGGCAATGGCGTAAGGGTCGCGGTCAATCAACTGGTTGATGATCTTCTTGGCCTCTTCCGCCTTTCCTGCTGATATCAGGAGGTTGGCCTTCAGTTCCAGATACTCCTCCTCATCCCGGTCATCCACGTAGTCGAGCCATTTCCAGGCTAGGTCGGGCAGACCCAGGTCGAGTAACAGCCATGCTGTGTCCATGGCATAATCCTCCATGTATTCCTCGTCCTTACGTTCCTGATACCAATCTTCCAAATATTGGTTGGCCTCCTCTTCCTTACCTTCGAAGATCATGATCTCCGCAATGATATGACTATACTCGGGATCCTCTTTGTCTTTGATCTGATCGGCCAGTTTCCAGGCTTCTTCCACCTGTCCTTGTGTCAGAACCATCCTGATTCTACCCGTCATCAACGACAAGGCGTCAGGGTAGAGCTTCATGGCCTTCTCAAAGATTTCCGAAGCCTTCTCCGTTTGTCCTATCTGATGGTAATACAAGATGATATCAGCATAATCATATGAGCTGGCAATGAACGGTACACCGTCAGCTTCACACTGCTTGAATTCTTCCAGTATTTGCTTGAACGCTTTGGTGCTAAAATAGTTGTCGTATGTCATTTACCCTTTGCCCAAGTATCCTTTAATCCTACTGTTTTGTTGAACACCGGACAACCGTCGGTACTATCGGGGTCGGCCATGAAATAACCGATGCGCTGGAACTGCAGATACTGTCCCGGCTTCATGGTTGCGGCAAACGGTTCGATGTAGCAGTTGCTGATGACATGGAGTGAGTCGGGGTTGATGATCTGGCGCATGGCCGTAACAGCATCACACTGCTGCTGTTCACGGATAGCTGCCATCTCGTCGCGCGGATTCTCCACCTTCCACAAACGGTCGTAGAGGCGTACCTCAGCCTTGACGGCATGCAGACAGCTCACCCAGTGGAGGGTCTTACCCTTGATCTTACGGTTAGAGCCGGGCATTCCGCTCTTCGACTCGGGATCGTAGGTACAGTAGATGGTGGTTACGTTACCCTCAGCATCAGTATCAAAAGGATGCTCCTCGTCGCATTTGATGATATAGGCGTTCTTCAAACGTACTTCCTTACCCGGTGCCAGACGCATGAACTTCTTCTCGGCCACAGCCTGGAAGTCATCACGCTCAATCCACAGCTCCCTACTGAACTCAACGGTATGGGTACCGTCTTCCTCGCATTCGGGATTGTTCACGGCGGTGAGCTGCTCTACCAGATCCTCGGGGTAGTTGGTAATAACGACCTTCACGGGGTCGAGCACAGCAGAAACACGGATGGCACGACTGTTCAGATCATCACGTACCGCACTCTCCAGCAACTGGATCTCGTTGAGGGCGTCGTAGGTGGTATAACCAATCTTATCGATGAACTTGATGATACTCTCGGGTGAGTAACCACGACGACGGAAACCACAAACGGTCGGCATGCGGGGATCGTCCCATCCGTTCACGAGGTGCTCGTTCACGAGTGCCAGCAGGTTACGCTTCGACATCAGCGTGTAGCTGAGGTTCAGCTTGTTGAACTCTGTCTGGCGCGGGCCCTGGTAGATATCTAGATTATCTAGTTTTGCTAGTTTTCCTAGTTTCGCTTGTTTTTCGGGGTCCTTGGTTCCAAGCCACTCCTTCATCCATCCCACGAACAAATCATACAAGGGGCGGTGCTCCACAAACTCCAATGTACAGAGTGAATGGGTAACCCCTTCAAGATAGTCGCACTGACCATGGGTGAAATCGTACATGGGGTAGGCGTTCCACTTGTTACCGGTCTTCACATGGGGGATGTTCAGCACACGGTAGATGAGCGGGTCACGGAACAGCATATTGGGATGAGCCATGTCGATCTTGGCACGCAGTACCAAGGTTCCGGGCTGGCACTTACCACTGTTCATGTATTCAAACAGACGGAGGTTCTCTTCCACAGGACGGTCGCGGTAAGGACTGTTTGTACCGGGTGAGGTGGTGGTTCCCTTTTGCTGGGCAATCACTTCTGCACTCTGCTCATCCACGTAAGCCCTTCCTTGCTTGATGAGCCATACGGCAAAGTCCCATAGCTCCTGGAAATAGTCGCTGGCATAATACACATTCGCCCACTTGAACCCCATCCACTGGATGTCACGCTCAATACTCTCAATATACTCGGTGTCCTCTTTCTGGGGATTGGTATCGTCGAAACGCAGGTTACAGATACCGCCGTATTGCTTGGCAATGCCGAAGTCGAGGGCAATAGCCTTGGCATGACCGATGTGCAGATAACCGTTGGGCTCCGGCGGGAAACGTGTCTGAATCCTCTTTCCGTTCTTGCCTTCTGCCAAGTCATCTACCACTATTTGTTCCACGAAGTTCAGACTCTTCCTGACCTCGTTATTATTCTCTTTGATCTCTGTCATATACTTGATGGTGTTATTTTGCCCGCAAAGGTACGCATAAGTGAGCGAAAAACCAAAAGTTTTTGGATTTTTCCGAACGAGAGTACTTTCAGCGAAGCTAAAGGTACAACAAATCTACGAGAAAACGGACAAACCCCTAATGATTTTGCGAAATTTGCGTTAATCTTAAAAAAAATATGTTATGAAACATACTAAATAATTTGTGGGGTAGGTAAAAATCCCGTACCTTTGTCGCCGTTATCCTGAATACAATCTTTTTACCTTAAAAAAAGCTAATACCTATTTGAGATAGATGCCTGCCTCTGCGAAGAGCCAGGCATTCTTGTTTATATCGGGTGTGAAATCCTAATATTTCTCAAAAGATGGCACAAAATATGGGATAATCGTGTAGATTTAGTAATTTTGCAAAATATATCGAAATTAAAACATAACATATGAAAAGAACTTTTCTAACAATCATTATTACATGTGCCGTTACAGGGGTGTGGGCACAGTTGCGTAAACCTGCTATTCCTCGTGACGAAAGACTGGAGGCGAAAGTCGAGAAGACACTGTCTAAGATGTCGCTTGATGAGAAAATCGGACAGATGCTGGAACTGAATCTGGATGTCATGGGAAAGATGACCGTTGAGAATGCGAAGGTTGACCGTGACAAGGTGCGTTCCGTGCTTCAGCAGTATGGCAGATCTACGAAGGATATCGAGGATTTGTTGAAGATGACCGATGAGCAGATCATTGAACGACTGGGCAGCTTCCCTGTGGATATCTACAAGGGGGAGACCAGACGGGTATGGAAACTCAACGAGAATATGCTCGACACGCTCATCTCCAAATGGAAAGTGGGCTCCATCCTCAACGCACCGGGAACTCGGGCACCAAGTGTGGAGCAATGGCAGCAGTGGATAGGGGTTATTCAGGAGAAATCCATGAAGTACCTTGGTATTCCCGATATCTACGGTCTTGACCATAACCACGGTGTGACCTATATACAGGGTGGGACGCTTTTCCCGCAGCCTATCAATATCGGCGCAACATTCAATACAGAACTGGCCAAGACGGGTGCTGAAATCACCGCTTATGAGAGTCGTGCAGGAAACTGTCCGTGGGTGTATAATCCCGTGGTCGACCTGAGTCGTGATCCGCGTTGGCCGCGTGTCTGGGAGAGCTTCGGTGAGGACGCTATTGTCAATGCACGGATGGTGGAAGCCGAAATCAAGGGTTATCAGGGCGATGATCCCAACCATATCGACAAGTATCATGTGGGAACCAGTACGAAGCATTATTTCGCATACGGTGCTCCATGGTCGGGCAAGGACCGTACGCCTGCTTATCTCTCACCGCAGATGATTCGTGAGAAATACTTCGAGCCGTTCAAGGCTGCAGCTCTTGCAGGAACACTGACGATGATGGTGAACTCAGGTTCGGTGAACGGCGTACCCGTTCATGCCAGCTATGAGTATCTTACCAAGTGGTTGAAGGAGGACCTTCAGTGGGATGGTTTCCTCGTTACCGACTGGGCTGATATCAACAACCTGTTCTCACGTGAACATGTGGCTAAGGATAAGAAGGATGCTATCCGTATGGCCATTAACGCGGGTATTGATATGTCGATGGACCCCTATAGTGTGGAGTTCTGTATTCTGTTGAAGGAACTGGTCAACGAGGGTAAGGTGCCGATGAGTCGTATTGATGATGCAGTGCGCCGTATTCTCCGAGCAAAGTATCGTCTTGGACTCTTTGAGAAACCAACTACTGGCGGTAAGGGGTATGAGAAGTTCGGTTCGAAGGAGCATGCCGACAAGGCCTTGCAGGCTGCAGAGGAATCGATGGTGCTGCTGAAGAACAAAGACAATATCCTGCCACTGAAAACTAATAGCCAACAGCCAACAGTCAAGATTCTCTTGACTGGTCCCAATGCCAACCAGATGCGCTGTCTGCACGGCGGTTGGAGCTATACTTGGCAGGGTTCAAAGGCTGAAGATCTCTCAGAGAAATACAATACGATCTACGAGGCGCTTTGTAACAAGTTCGGTAAGGAAAACATCATCCTTGAACAAGGTGTTACCTACAATGAAAACGGCGCCTATTATGATGAACTTGAACCGCAGATTGACAAGGCTGTGGCTGCAGCTGCTCAGGCAGATGTCATCATTGCTGCTATAGGCGAGAACTCTTATACCGAGACGCCGGGTAACCTTTCCGACCTGTGGCTCTCTGAGAACCAGCGCAACCTGGTGAAAGAGCTGGCCAAGACGGGTAAGCCCATCGTTCTTGTACTTAACGAGGGACGTCCCCGACTACTCTCTGATATTGAGCCGTTGGCAGCAGCTGTAGTGGATATATTCATCCCTGGTAATTACGGTGGTGACGCATTGGCTAATTTGTTAGCCGGTGATGCGAATTTCTCTGGAAAGATGCCATACACCTATCCTCGTGAAATCAACTCACTGAACACCTACGATTATAAGGTGAGTGAGGAGGTGGGAACGATGGCTGGAGCCTATAACTACGATGCAAAGGTGTCCTTGATGTGGCCCTTCGGTTACGGTTTGAGTTATACTACTTTCGAGTATTCAAACCTGCGTGTTGACAAGAAGGATTTCACTGCCGACGATGTGCTTACCGTCTCTGTGGATGTAAAGAACGCAGGCAGTAGGGTAGGAAAGGAAGCTGTATTGCTTTACACGAGCGATTTGATTGCTTCTATTGTTCCTGATAACAAGCGGTTACGCGATTTTACGAAAGTAGAACTGCAACCTGGTGAGACGAAAACAGTTACCTTTACGCTTCCTGCCAAGAGCATGGCATTCGTAGGAGCTGATGGTCGTTGGACCTTAGAAGAAGGTGATTTCCTTCTGAAAGTCAGCGGGTTATCTATCCCCGTGATTTGTACCCAGACAAAGGTTTGGGACACCCCGAACATCTAACTTCTTTTCAAACCGCCTCGGTGAAGGTCGCTTCATTCGGCCCCATCCATACTACCTTCTCTCTCTAGAGAGAAGTACGTATGGGGGCCTTGAAGCCTTCACCTCGGCGACGATTTAGCAGAGGAATAGTTTGACGCAATCAAACTTGATGAATTGTGCCGTCAAACTCGAAGAATTATGTTGTCAAACTATTGAAAATACTTCATTTCCTTTTGTATTTCCCTCGCTTATTCGTACCTTTGCAGCCAAAATTCCATACGAATGAAAGAAAGATTACTCATATCTGTGATGCTCATGCTTACCTGGATGGGCACAACAAAGGCCGAAGGAGAGGGACAAACGCAGAAGTTGACAGTATTTAATCCTATTAATACCACCGATTATAGTTCATATGTACCCCTTTATGGAAACGAGGCACATCGTTATCAGAAGTGCGAGATAATCTATCCTGCAGACAGTCTCAAAGATTTGAAAGGTAAGAGTATTTCACAGATGGATTTCTATCTCCATACCAAAGCGGCGATAGCGTGGGATGCGACCTTTAAGGTCTATCTAAAGGAGGTTAGTCAAAGTGCCTTCCCGTCAGACAATCCATCTTACATTGGCTTCTCTAAAGATGATCTTGTCTATGAGGGGTTGCTCAACGGTACTGGAGATACTATGCCCGTTGTATTTAGAGAGAAGACTTACAACTATCAGGGGGGCAATCTGCTCGTGGGTGTCTATCTGACTGAAGGTGGACAGTATAAACCCTCAAAGTTCTGGGGACAGGTCGTGAGCAATGCCAGCATACAGGGGTCTTCTTCAGTATCCATCGATAATGTAACGACCCGTAGTAGAAATTTCATACCCAAGACGACGTTTCATTATAGTACGGCAGGACAAAAGCCTTCCGCTCCTGTTGCCATAACCATCAGCGATATCACCCATAACAGTGCCACGATAGGTTGGACATCAAGTGCTTCTTCATGGCAGATATGCATCAATAACGATGAAGAACATCTGATAAAAGCCTCTACCAATCCGTATATACTTACCGATTTGGAGGCAGACCAAAGTTATGAGGTGAAGGTGCGGGCGGTGAGCGGCGCTCAAGAGAGCGATTGGAGTAACACGGTCAACATTCGTACTTTGTACTGCCCCAAAGAGCAGATGGTCAATATCAGCTACGAACTGGAATACACCCATCCTATTGATGGTATGGGTTGGGATGGGAATGCCATTGCCGTCAAGGATAAGTTGACCGATGAGGTACTCGCTACATGGACAGTAAAAAGGGGTGAAAGCTCCGACAGTGGCACACTGTCTGTCTGCTTAGGGCGTAACATCTGTTTTGAATGGATTTATGGCGGTTCAGACTCTTATCCCCAGTATTGTTCCTATACCGTTTATGATCCCAACGGAGAGATTATCTTCGAGGGCTCGAATAAGATGAAGAACCCTATTTACTACACCGTTTCCGTGGCCAATCCAAGACCTACCAATCTGACTGTCTCTGACATTTCTGTCAATAGTGCGGCGATAGGCTGGACCCAGAAAGGAGATGCCACACAATGGCAGCTATGCATCAACAACGATATGGATCATCTGATTGCTGTCAACAGTAATCCTTTCACATTGACAGGTTTGGAGGATGACACCAACTATACGGTGATGGTCCGCGCTTATAAAGATGCGGACAACGTAAGTAACTGGTCAGCCCCCCTCAGCTTCACCACAGCAGAAATCTGTCCCAAACCTACAAAACTTACAAGCGTCCCTGGATCAACGGATGCTACGTTGAGTTGGGATGGAACGCTCGATAGCTATGTGTTGCAGTACAATGTTTGGTGGAAACTGGGAGATGACATTGCCCCTGTGATGTCATTTGTACCATATACATACGACCTGTGTTATTTCAGCGGAACGGGCTCCATTGCCATCCGTCATTATAACGTAACCGATAAATTTTGGCTGCACGTTGATGATATCGTGGTGACCGATGCAGAAGGAACAACGGTCTATTCAGAAGACTTTGAGAATTGTGAGGGTTCTATACCTGCGCCACTCACAACCATCGACCATGATGGTGACGGCTATGGATGGGAAGTCAAGAAGAATCAAGGAGAGTGGAGACCTTTTGTGGATGGAGACTATGGCATATCTTCTGCCAGTTACAGAACAGATCTACATAAAGAATTATCTCCAGACGACTGGCTGATTATCCCGGATGTAGAGCTCGGCGGTACCCTTACCTTTAAGGCTTATGGACAGTCACATGATGATGATAATTTTGCCGTGTATGTGATGACAGATGCTTATATGAGAGAGGTTTCCATCAGCAACAGTTATTCCTATCATGCCACTCGACTGGTCAACGATGTGCTATATGTCTGGCGGGTAAAGGGCGTTCGTGGGTCTGATCAAAGCCGATGGGCTTCTTCATTGTTTGTGACTCCGTACGATCCTCATGCCATTGCCACCGGCATTGAAAAAGGTGTAAGGGACCCGGTCAAAGGTCAAAAGGATGAATGGTTCACCATCTATGGTCAGAAACTGAGTGACAAGCCCACGAAGAAGGGCGTATATATCCATAACGGCAAGTCGGTTGTAAACAAGTAATAAGTAAGAAGTCTTCTCTTTGGTATAGTATGATACAAGAGTATTCCATCAGGGTGCGCCCGCACCAGGCGGTGAACGAGGCCACCATTAAGGACTACCTGGCTCACGAGGTAGGTCTGGAGATGAAATCAATGACGCACGTCAGAGTACTGAAACGTAGTATCGATGCGCGTCAGCGTACCATCTTCGTGAACCTCAAGGTACGGGTGTATATCAACGAGGAGCCAACGGATGATGAATACATGAAGACGGAGTACCGTGACGTGTCATCTGCTCCACAAGTCATCGTGGTTGGTGCCGGTCCTGGTGGTTTGTTCGCCGCCTTGCGCTTAATCGAACTGGGTCTGAAGCCCGTGGTTTTGGAACGGGGAAAGGATGTGCATGAGCGGAAAAAGGACTTGGCCCTGATTGCCCGCACCCAACTGGTGGATGAGGAGAGCAACTACTGCTTCGGCGAGGGAGGTGCCGGCGCCTATAGTGATGGAAAACTCTATACCCGCAGTAAGAAGCGGGGTAACGTGGAGAAGATCCTGAATGTGTTCTGTCAGCATGGCGCCAGTACAAATATCCTTGCCGATGCGCATCCTCATATCGGTACTGATAAACTGCCCCGTGTGATTGAGAATATGCGGAACACCATCCTGCAATGTGGCGGCGAGGTGCATTTCCAGACCAAGATGGTCTCCTTCCTGTTGCGTACACCGTTCACCCTGTCAGGTACCCCGTCGTATGACGACGGGATACTCAACGAGGTGGCAGGCGTGAAAGCCATTGAAACCGTTTCAAATGGCGAACACATTGAACGTGAGTACCGTGGTCCTGTCATCCTGGCTACTGGTCATTCAGCCCGTGATGTTTATCGTTATCTTGCAGACGCAGGTGTCTTTTTGGAAGCTAAGGCGCTGGCTGTTGGTGTTCGTCTGGAACATCCCGCCCAGTTAATTGATCAGATACAATATCATAATAAGGAGGGTAGGGGCGACTATCTTCCTGCAGCGGAATACAATTTCGTGACACAGGTGGAGGGTCGTGGTGTCTATAGCTTCTGTATGTGTCCTGGCGGCTTTGTCATACCTGCCGCTACAGGACCGGAACAGATTGTGGTAAACGGAATGAGTCCTGCCAACCGTGGTACACGATGGAGCAACAGCGGTATGGTGGTGGAACTGCGTCCAGAGGATGTGGATGGTGAAGGACCGTTGAAGATGATGCGCTTCCAAGAGGAGCTGGAGCGTGTGTGCTGGCAGCAGGGAAACAGGAAGCAGACCGCTCCGGCACAACGCATGGCAGATTTCGTGAACGGTAAGCTCAGTGCCGACCTTCCCGAGAGTAGCTATGCACCCGGTTTAATTGCCAGTCCGCTGCATTTCTGGATGCCCGAGATGATTGCCACCCGACTGCGTCAGGGGTTCCGGAAATTCGGTGCGATGAGTCATGGATTCCTCACCAACAATGCCACGGTGATTGCCGTGGAAACACGTACTTCATCACCTGTCCGCATCTTGCGTGACAAGGATACGTTGGAGCATGTAAACGTAAAAGGTTTGTTCCCTTGCGGGGAAGGAGCGGGTTACGCAGGTGGTATTGTTTCGGCAGGTGTTGACGGTGAACGCTGTGCGGAGCAGGTAGCACGACTGTTAGGAGTGCTCTGATTGGTTGTTGGTTATTTCTTGATCTCTTCCCGCAGGAATCGCGGTGTAAAGCCCTTCTTGCTCTTCGCCACCTCCTCAGGTGTTCCCGTGGTGAGGATTGTTCCTCCCTTACGTCCCCCTTCTGGTCCCATATCAATGATATAGTCGGCTAATTTAATCACATCGAAGTTGTGCTCGATGATGATGACAGTGTTCCCGCGGTCAACCAACTGCTGAAGCACATTCATCAGAATGCGGATATCTTCGAAGTGCAGTCCTGTGGTTGGCTCATCAAGGATATAGAGCGTTTTACCCGTATCTTTCTTACTCAGTTCCGTGGCGAGTTTCACGCGTTGACTCTCACCGCCCGAGAGGGTGGTGGAAGGCTGTCCCAGTTTGATGTAACCCAGTCCTACATCCTGAATGGTCTTAATCTTCCTGAGTATATCTGGCACATTCTCAAAGAATTCCACCGCCTGGTTAATTGTCATGTCAAGTACATCGGCAATGGATTTACCCTTGTATCTCACCTCTAAGGTCTCGCGGTTATAACGCTTGCCGTGACATACCTCACAAGGTACATATACATCTGGCAGGAAGTTCATCTCGATGGTCTTGTAACCATTACCGCCACATGTCTCACAGCGTCCACCTTTCACATTGAACGAGAACCGTCCGGGTTTGTAGCCGCGGATATTTGCCTCGGGCAGATTCACGAAGAGAGAACGTATGTCGCTGAACACTCCCGTATAGGTGGCAGGATTGGAGCGAGGAGTCCGTCCGATAGGAGTCTGGTCAACATTCACCACCTTATCAATATGCTCCAGTCCTTCAATACTGTCATACTTCATGGGTTTCTTCAGCGAGCGGTAGAAATGCTGACTGAGAATCGGCTGCAGCGTTTCGTTGATCAGGGTGGATTTTCCTGATCCGCTGACACCAGTCACCACGATGAGCGTTCCCAACGGGAAGGTCACATCCACGTGCTTGAGGTTATTTCCTGCTGCCCCGTGCAAGGTGATGACTTTACCATTGCCTTTCCTGCGGTGGCCGGGCAGGGCTATTTCCTTATGTCCGTTGAGGTATTGCGCCGTGAGCGTATCGGTCTTCATCATCTCAGCGGGCGTTCCTTGGAATACCACCTCACCACCTTTACGTCCAGCCTTAGGACCGATATCCACGATATAGTCAGCGTTTCGCATCATATCCTTGTCGTGTTCCACCACGATGACCGTATTCCCAATATCGCGCAGCTCCTTCAAGGAGGCAATCAGTCGTTCGTTATCCCGCTGGTGCAGACCGATGCTCGGCTCGTCGAGGATATAGAGCACGTTGACCAGCTGACTGCCGATTTGGGTGGCTAGACGGATGCGCTGACTCTCACCGCCTGAGAGAGAAGCCGACTGGCGGTCGAGCGACAGATAGTCGAGTCCTACCTCCAGCATGAAATCCAGTCGGGTACGGATCTCCTTAAGGATCTCCTCGGCAATCTTCTGCTGTTGAGGCTCCATGTGCTCCTCAACTTTTGAGAGCCACTCCTTTAGTTCGCTGATATCCATCTGCGCCAGTTCAGAGATATTCTTATCCCAGATGCGGTAGGAGAGGGATTCGCGGTTCAGTCGCTGACCTTGGCACTCTGGACAGACAGCAGTAGCCAGGAACTGGTCAGCCCATTTCTGTCCGCTGGCGCTGTCATCGTTCTCCATGATGCTGCGCAGGTATTTGATCACACCATTGAAAGCCACGAAGAAATCACTCGAGGTATGTACCAGATCCTTACTGATGCGCACATCGGTCAACGATCCGTAGAGCACTTCCTGCAAGGCTTCCTCAGGCAGTTCCTTGACGGGTGTCTTCAGATTGCATTCATAATTATGTAAGATGGCGTCGATCTGCCAGAAGATCAGCTGACTCTTGTATTTTCCCAACGGAGCAATGGCTCCTTCGTAGATGGAGAGGCGACGGTCGGGAATGACCTTGTCGAGATCAATCTCGTTGATATATCCGAGACCTTTGCAATGTGGGCACGCTCCTTCTGGAGAGTTGAACGAGAACTTGTTCGGGGCAGGGTCGCCATACGAGATTCCCGTGGTGGGACACATCAATCGTTTGGAGTAATACTTCACTTCGCCCGCTCCATCGTTCTGCGAAGCATTCGTCATGTCCATCACCATGATAATCCCTTCGCCCTGTTTCATGGCCAGGGAGACCGATTTCTTCAGTCGTTCAGTCCTGGCATCCTCGTCGGGAGAGTAGGGCGGCAGGCTCATCTTGTCGATGACCACCTCGATATTGTGGTTCTTGTAACGATCCACCTTCATACCCCGCGTGATTTCCGTAATCACTCCATTGATGCGGATATGCAGGTAGCCTTTCCGGCGCATGCTCTCGAAGAGTTCGCGGTAGTGACCTTTTCTGTTGCGTACCAGTGGCGCCAGAAGGTAGATCTTCTTTTCGGCATAATCCTCTCTGATCATGCTGAGCACCTTCTCTTCAGTATATTTCACCATCTTCTCACCCGTGGCATAGCTGTAGGCCGTACCGGCACGGGCAAAGAGCAGACGGAGGAAGTCGTACACTTCGGTGGTGGTTCCTACCGTGGAGCGTGGATTCTTATTGGTGGTTTTCTGTTCGATGCTGATGACAGGGCTCAATCCTGTTATCTTATCCACATCGGGGCGTTCCATTCCTCCCAGGAAGTTTCGGGCGTAAGCCGAGAAGGTCTCGATGTACCGCCGCTGTCCTTCAGCAAAGATCGTGTCGAAAGCCAGTGACGACTTCCCCGAACCGCTCAGTCCGGTAATCACCGTCAGACTGTTTCGGGGAATCTCCACATCGACGTTCTTCAGGTTATGTACCCGAGCGCCCCAGATATTGATTCTTTCGTCTTCTCTATTCATGATGGTGGAAGGAGGAAGGAACGGGATTAATAGTTGGAGTTACCGGCTCTGTCGATAAAGCCGCGAAGCAGGTTCACGTCGCGCCTGATATTGTATTCAATACCGTCGGCACCCTTGGCCTTGACCAGCACAAAGTAAACCCCATCCTTCACGGGCTTACCGTTATAGGTGCCATCCCATTCACCGGCAGGATCTGTCCATTCATACAGTTTCTGTCCCCAGCGGTTGAAGATATAGGCATGGAACTCCACCAACGACTGATACGACTTCGCCTTATAGGTGTCGTTATGTTGGTCGCCGTTGGGCGAGAAGGCATTGGGCATCTCCAACTTACTCTCGCTCACCGTTACCTTGATAGCTGTCCTGTCCATCCAGTATTCCTGGGTGCAGAACACGGTATCTGTTCCCTGCACGAAGGTGGCGTACAGCACAATCTCGTGTGTACCTGCCTTCAGGAAAGTATAGGAAGTGTCCTCTTCGTATCTGATCAGATAAGGTTCTTCTTCCCCTTCCATCTTGAATCGCCATTCGTAGTAGGCTGAATAGCCTCCTGTATTCTCGGCATTGGCCCTGAACTCAACCGTAAGAGGGGCAGGACCAGAGAAAAGGGTACCGCTTTCCTGTGCACCATCGTCTTTGATCACGGTGGCGGTAGGGTCGATGGTTGGCTTTGTCTGTGCCGACATTCCTAAGGTCATGCAAAGGACGGCAGAGAGTGTGAATATTTGTTTTATTTTCATTTTTTCTCGGTTTATCGTGCAAAAATACGCAATAAAGTTGATTTAGCCATTCTTTTTTTGTATTTTTGCACAGGATTTTTAAATATAAAGAGATTATGCGACATTTTTTAAGATATGCTTTATTGCTTTTCCTGCTTCTGGGCGGGATGGAAGCCAGTGCACAACAAGGCAAGACCTGGAAGGAGATGCACAAGGTAAAGAAGAAGGAAACCATCTACGGCATCGCCAAGGAATACGGCTTGACCGAGGAGGAACTGCGGAAGGCCAATCCGGAGATGCTTGATCCTAGCTATAAACTGAAGAAAGGCGACTATATCTTTATCCCGTATCCTTCTGCGAAACCTGCTGAGGCAGCACCTGTTAAGCAAGAAGACACCTCCGACATCAAGACAAGGGCTATCCGTGTGGGTATCATGCTACCCTTGCATGATGTAGATGGTGACGGTCGTCGCATGGTGGAGTTCTACCGCGGTATTCTCATGGCGTGCAACGACTTGAAGAAAGAGGGTATCTCTACCGATATCCGTGCCTGGAATGTGAACATCGATGCCGATATCCGTCAGACACTTCTGGAGAAAGGTGCTGAGCAGTGCGACATCATCTTCGGTCCGCTTTACACCAAGCAGATGGATTATATCTCACAGTTCGTGAAAACCTACGGCATCAAGCTGGTCATCCCGTTCTCCATTAACGGTAACCACGTGGCAAGTAATGAGAATATCTATCAGGTGTATCAGACAGCTGAGGAACTCAACCAGTCGGCTGTGGAAGCTTTCATGGACCGCTTCGGCGATCATAATGTTGTGTTGGTCGATTGTAACGACCCCAACAGTAATAAGGGCATTTTCACATCGGCAGTCCGCAAGCGTCTTGAAGAGAAGAAGATCACCTATCATGTGACGAATCTGTCCAATTCCGATGACACCTTTGCACGTGCTTTCACCACTGATAAGCCGAACGTGGTGATTCTCAATACAGGTCGTTCCACTGAACTGACTACCGCCTTGGGTAAGTTGGATGCGCTGACCAATGCCAATAAGAAAATCTCCGTATCGTTGTTCGGCTATAACGACTGGCTGTTGTACGAGAAGTATAACCTGGAGAGATTCTACAAGTACGACACTTACATCCCTACCTATTATTATTATAATGCTTCGACAGCAAGAACGCTGGAATTGGAGAACGCCTACCGCAAGTGGTTTGGTGCGAGCATGATGAATGCTCTCCCGCGTTTTGCTCTCACCGGTTACGACCAGGCCACCTTCTTCCTGCGTGGCATGCATACCGTGGGTAAGAGCTTCTCTGGCAATATGCCTAACAAATATGCCGTGCAGACACAGTATAAGTTCGAGAAGGTAGGGAAGAACGGCGGCTCCAAGAACCGTCAGTTCATGCTTGTTCACTACAACAAGAACAAGTCAATCTCCTCTATCACCTTTTAAGTCATGAAGATGCGGAATCGTTCAATCCTTTGCATCATCAGTCTGCTCATGCTGTTCCCCCTGTCGTCGTTGGCGCAGGTAGGCGAACACAGGAACGATCTGGCTATAGGTGTCAACGGTGGCTATATGCTCAGTAATGTAGGCTTCGTACCGAAGGTGAACCAGACCTTCCATGGAGGCTACACGGGCGGTCTGTCGCTACGCTATGTCTGCGAGAAATACTTCAACAGTATCTGCTCCATCTACGCGGAACTGAACTATGCGCAGATGGGATGGAAGGAGGATATCCTCGACAGGGAGGATCAACCCGTGATTAACGAAGAGACACAACAGGCAGAATCCTTTAGTCGTACGCTGAACTATGTCCAGCTGCCTATCTTTGCCCGTCTGGGTTGGGGTAGGGAGCAGAAGGGCGTGCAGTTCTTCTTCCAGGCCGGTCCGCAGCTGGGTTATTACCTGAGTGATAAGGTAACGAAAAACTTCGAGCTCGACAAGCGTAACAGCTGGAAGCGTGCGAACGACGAGGTGCATCAGGACACGATGGCTGTGGAGAACAAACTCGACTACGGTATTGCTGCGGGCATCGGTATGGAATACTCGTTCCCGAAACTTGGTCATTTCATGCTCGAAGCCCGTTACTACTACGGACTTGGGAATATCTACAAAGACACCAAGCGCGATTATTTCGGTAAGTCGAACAACAGTAGCATCATCGTGAAACTCACCTACCTCTTCGATCTCAAGAAAACAAAACAATAACTTAAATAATTACAACTATGTTTGAAGGTCAACCTAAAGGTCTTTATGCGTTGGCATTGGCCAACACCGGCGAACGTTTCGGCTATTATACCATGCTGGCCGTTTTCGCCTTGTTCCTGAGAGCTAACTATGGATTGTCACCCGCTCTGGCTGGTACTATCTACAGTGCTTTCCTCATGTTAGTGTATTTCTTCCCCCTCATTGGTGGTATCATGGCTGATAAGTTCGGCTTTGGTCGAATGGTGACCACAGGTATCATCATCATGTTCTGCGGTTATCTGCTCCTATCGGTACCCCTGGGCGGTGACAAGGTTGCTCTTGTCGTGATGCTGGCAGCTTTGTTGCTCATCGGCTTTGGTACCGGTCTGTTCAAGGGTAATCTACAGGTGATGGTGGGCGATCTCTACAACGATTCGCAGTTCGCAGGGAAACGAGATGCCGGCTTCTCCATCTTCTACATGGCCATCAATATCGGTGCCCTGTTTGCACCCACTGCAGCCATCAAGATCAAGGAGTATGCCGAGAACACCTTGGGCTATTCATCGAACGATGCTTACCATTTCTCGTTTGCTGTAGCCTGTGCATCGCTGATTCTCTCAATAGCCATTTACTATATCTTCCGCTCTACCTTCCGTCACACAGAGGGAGGAGCCAAGAAGGCAGCTGCTGTAGATGCTGCGCCTGTTGAAGAGTTGTCAAAGGAAGAAACCAAGCAGCGAATCGTGGCCCTGTGCCTGGTGTTCGCCGTGGTCATCTTCTTCTGGATGGCCTTCCACCAGAACGGCCTGTCGCTGACCTACTTTGCTGATGAGTTTACGGCACAGTCGGCTGACGGCTTACAAGCCATGTGCTTCAACGTGTGGAACCTGGTGGCAGTCATCTTCATCGTTTACGCGCTGTTCTCCCTGTTCCAGTCTAAGACATCCAAGGCCAAGATCATCTCAGCCATTGTAATCGTTGTAGCCATTGCTTTCCTTTGCCTACAGTATAATCCCGATGGTTCCATCTCGGTGTCTGCTCCTATTTTCCAGCAGTTCAATCCCTTCTATGTGGTAGCCCTCACCCCTGTTTCTATGGCCATCTTCAGTTCGCTGGCAGCGAAGGGAAAAGAACCTTCTGCTCCCCGTAAGATTGCTTATGGTATGGTTGTAGCCGCTATCGCTTATGCCCTGATGGCATTCGCTTCGTATGGTCTTCCCCTTCCTCAGACAGAGATGGGTGCCGACGGTAATCCTGTGGCTGTGCATGTAGCCGACGTAACGCCCAACCTGCTCATCATGGTTTATCTGGTACTCACCTTTGGTGAGCTGTTGCTTTCACCGATGGGTATCTCATTCGTATCGAAGGTTGCTCCTCCCAAGTATAAGGGTATGATGATGGGTGGCTGGTTCGTGGCCACAGCTATAGGTAACCAGCTCGTCGTCGTTGGCGGTCTGCTGTGGGGTGCCGTACCTCTCTGGGTATGCTGGAGCGTCTTCCTCGGCGTATGTCTTGTAGCCGCCATCTTCATGTTCGCCATGATGAAACGTTTGGAAAAAGTTGCATAACATTGGGGATTCTTCCGTTCATACCATTTCTGGTGCTGATTCTACTCATCACGTGTTGCGTTACCGTTTTCGGTAACGCAACATTGGATGGTGCCAGTCAGGTATCCCTGTTGATAGCTGCTGCCGTGAGTGTATTGGTGGGCTATCTGTCGAAGAAGCTTGACTGGGAGAATCTGGAAGAGGAGTTTAGTGCGAAGATCTCCAGTTGTGCTCCTGCCATCATTATCTTATTGTTGATTGGTGCCATCGGCGGAACGTGGATGGTGTCGGGTATTGTACCCACCATGATCTACTATGGCATGCAGATTATTCAGCCGGAGTGGTTCCTGGTAAGCAGCAGTCTGCTATGCGCCTTGGTCAGTCTGATGATCGGCTCGTCGTGGACTACCGTTGCCACCATCGGTGTGGCGTTGATGGGTATTGGTAAGGCACATGGCTTTGCCGATGGCTGGATTGCTGGTTCTATTATTACGGGTGCCTATTTCGGTGATAAGCTGTCACCGCTGTCCGATACCACCGTGTTGGCTTCCAGCGTTTCGGGTACACCGCTGTTCACCCATATCCGCTACATGCTCTATACCACCGTTCCCACGTTCTGTGTCTCCATACTCGTTTTCTTCGTGGCCGGACTCACCATGGATGTGTCTGGGGGTGGTAATGTGATGGAGTTCATGGATGGCATACAACGCACGTTCGTCATTTCTCCTTGGCTGCTGCTGGTACCTGTTCTCACCGGCGTGATGATTGCCCGTCGATGGCCCTCTATGGTGGTCTTGTTCGTGGCTATCCTATTGGCTGCCGTGGTGGCCGTACTGTTCCAGCCAGGTTTGGTGCATCAGGTGAACACCGATGCCAACGAAGGGTTCATCTCTGCCTATAGGGGTGTTATGCAGGCTTGTTATGGCGACAACCAGATAGAAACTGGAGTGCCGATGCTCAACGAGCTCGTCCATACCAGTGGCATGGCTGGTATGATGCCAACCATCTGGCTGATCATCTGTGCCCAGACCTTCGGCGGTGCCGTGACAGCCACTGGTCAGCTCAAAGACCTCATGCGTCATGTCCTGCGTTTCGTGAAGGGTACCGCCTCACTGGTGTCGTCCACCATCTGCACCTGCTTGTTCTGTAACATCGCCATGGCCGATCAATACCTGTCCATCATGCTCTCCAGTTCCATCTTCAAGGATACGTTTCAGGAGCAGGGATATGAATCACGACTGCTCAGTCGTACCTGCGAGGATGGTGCTACTGTCACCTCCGTACTCGTTCCGTGGAACACCTGCGGACTCACGCAGAGCACCGTCTTGGGTGTTTCCACCCTTACTTACCTCCCGTACTGTTTCTTCAATATCCTATCTCCTTTCACCAGCATTATCGTTGCCTCCATCGGTTGGAAAATTTTCGTTAAGCCAGTGAAGAAGTAAAGTTTCTGCCTGTTTTTCTTGCTAGTATCAACTCTTTCGATTATCTTTGCCCTTGCATTACCCAATGGATGAGAGACTGAAAAGCGATTATCGCTATAGTAAGGAACAGGTTTATAATACATTTCCTTGGCCAAACCCGACTGATGCGCAGAAGGCTAAGATTGAACAAACCGCACAGGCCATTCTCGATGCCCGTGCTAAGTACCCCGACTCATCATTGGCCGACCTCTATGATGAACTGACGATGCCCGTTGAACTCCGCAAGGCTCACCAGGACAACGACCGCGCTGTAATGGCTGCATACGGATTCCCCGTCAAATTCTCATTCACAGAAAGCCAGTTCGTAGCCGAACTCTTCAAATTAAATCAAGAATTAGTGAAGTAAATATTCAACGAAAGAAACCATTAATGACAACACCCGTACTGTTCAAAGAATACATATGGCTGGTAAACACCATCTTTCATGCACATAGCATCTCACTTGGCGAAATTAACCGCAAGTGGGTTCAGACAGATATGAGCGGTGGGGTTGAGATTGCCCGCAGCACCTTCAACCGCCACAAAGATGCCATAGAGGACATCTTCGGTATCTATATAGACTGCGACCGTAAGAACGGATACAAATACTATATAGGTAATGCTAATGTGCTCAGTGAAGAGAGTATTCAGAACTGGATGCTCTCAACACTCTCCGTAAACCATGTTATTAGCGAGAGTCTCAGTCTTCAGAAACGCATCCTTCTGGAACCGATACCTTCTGCCAATGGTTATCTGGAGCTGATCATAGACGCGATGAAGAGAAAGCGCATAATCAGTATCTTTTATTGTAAGTATGGTTCGGAAGAAGCCAATGAGTTTCTCATCGAGCCTTATTGCATCAAGCTTTATCACAGACGCTGGTATATGTTAGGCAGATATGAGACTGGTCGTTTTAGTGTGTTCTCATTCGATAGGATCAAAGAACTGACAATCACCCGAGAAATCTTTGAACTTGATGACACATTTGATGCAGAGGATTATTTCAGCGAGTGCTATGGCGTGGTCAGAATTGAGGAAACACCCGTTGAACGCATCGTACTTCGTGCCTACGGTGATGAATGCCATTATCTGCGTGACCTGCCCATCCATCATAGTCAAAAGGAAATTGATTGTGGGGATGGCTACGCAGACTTTGAGTGTTATGTCCGTCCTACCTTGGATTTCTGTGGTCATATTCTATCTCGCGGCAGCCGTCTCCAAGTGCTCCGTCCGGAATCATTAGCCAACAAGGTCCGCCGAATGATAACCGATACACTAAAAAACTACGAGCAAAAGTAATCTTTTCTTCCACTTGTCCCACGGTTTGAGACAATATGTAGTTATCTTTGCTGCAAAAATAAATTTGATTATGACAGCATTCTTTTTATCTCCAGAATCAGGGCTCCTGTTGGCTATAGTACTTGTAATGTGGCTGATATGGGCAGGAATAAACTCTGTAGCAGGTGGTATCTCTACTTCTTCTGGGCATGACGAATTTCCAATTTCGGTCAAGCACCACGAGAGCAAAAATGGAAAAATAATGGTAGGTAAAGCCGTTTTTGATAAAACAATGATGCTATATGTTGCTGACATTGTTAGAAAAAGTGATGGAAAAAAAGTTGGAATGGTTACAGGAGATAATCAGCAAGAAATGGAAGACTGGCTTGAAAAAGAACTAGAATGGTACGGTGAACGTGCTGTTGTAGAAGAAATGATCAGTTCTGATGGTCAATTCAAGGTGCGAAAAATAGGATATAATGATGAATACCATGAATATGAAGCTTATATTGATAGAGTATCAGATGATAGATATGTCCGCACTGTTAGAGCGAAGACCATAGATAATTTAGGAGATAAAGCAAAAAACGTACTTGAGCAATTGAGTTCTGATTATAATAGGTTTAGATAGGTTGCTTTTGGCATGGTCTTTGCTTTATATCATAACCTGAAGTTAAAAAGTATCAAAACGAATAAAGATAGAATGATAGTATGGGTCGTGGGGACTTAATTGTCAATTTGTTATTGCCTCTCATTCTCCGTTTATGCTTTCCATGAAAGGTGCAAGGATCTATGATCTTGACCACAATCCATTATGGCAACGTGAATGGTATGAGTTGGAGAATATGAAGGCATATTATCAGTTGTTCAATAAATATAGTAAATGGTTTGAGATATTATGAGACTATGGACGATACAAGGAATCGAGATCTATGAGCAATTGCAGCGTGAGGGCATTGCCTATTGTACTAATCCATCATGGAGTAACTCTCCAGAATTCATGAGAGCCTACCACTGGATGGCAGAACAGATGAAACGTCGCATAGGTGAACCTCCTTTTAAGGACATAGAATATCCCATGTGGGCCTGGTATCAATACAACTCAGCAAAATCAAGAAGGCCACCAAGGAGTTATATTAACGCTCCTGAGGGTATTTCAGCATACATGGAAATTGAAATACCTGAAAAAGACGTGCTTTTATCTGGATTTAGTAATTGGCATGCCGCTTTAAACCAATGTGCACTTGATAATTGGAAAAAGATTGGCAAGAAGACAGATTGGCTTGATAAAAAAGCAGGTAGGAGATTACAATTTGACGAGTATCCCATAGAAATACAAAAAGAAATCGAAAAGAGTTGGGAGGCCATATTTGATTTAGACAGACGTGACAAAGATGTTGGTCGTGCACATAAACGCAACCGTAGTATTCAAGCAACGTTTTGGATGCTGAAACCAGAGCATATCATCTCTGTGGAATTTCTTGAAAGAAAAGATCGTGTTGTGAAACGAATCATACTCACAGAGTCTGGGTTCTAGTCATACCAAGGGACAATTCATGTCATCAGATACTTTAATTAGCGTCAGTCTTAAGTAAACCACCCATATTCCTCCGCTATATCAGTGTAATCACATGATTACCAGCAGAATCGGGGCGGAGGAATTTAAGGGTATTATAAGTTGAGCCGAGATTATCCGTGAATTGGGTAAGTATTCAAGGAATACGATGGATGGTGTGAAATGCTCCGCTAACAACCTGTTGATCATAAGTCAATTAGGCAAATTAGCGGAGCATTCTTTTATTACATCACTTACAAAATCCTACAAGCCTTCTAACGCATCGTTATCAGCCTTATAACTACCTCTAATCAGCCTTATAACTACCTCTAATCAGCCTTCTAACTTTCTCTAACCTGCCTTCAAGCAAATGTCAGACTAATGTCAGTTGGTTTTTTTGTTGTTTGTTGATGCTTGTTGTATTTTTGCGCAGTGTTAGCTAATGTGTATAATATTAATAAGGTGAACAAATGAAAAAGCTACTTCCTTTATTCCTGTTGCTCCTGTTGATGCCCGTGGCGTTCTCTGTGAAGACTTGTCATGCGGATGATGATCCAGCGGTGCGCGACTCTATCATGCAGTCGATTGCCAGTGCCATTCATGGAGATGACGGCAGGAGAAACTACGATCCCGACTCCTGCGTGGTATTCAGTTTGGAAGACTTCGGTATAGTGAATGCCTATCAAGCGAATGGAGGGAAGGTTTGTTCCTTTACTCCCAATAAACAAATCACCCAAATCTATAAAAGGGGAGGTCAGGACGGTCTGCTGATGTACACCACCTACTATGACTTCGATCTGCATGCCCGGGTGATTCATCCTTCGCTCAGTGACCAGGAAGCCATCACCGTGGCCTATTATGCCTGGCAGCACGGCTATGTCTATGAGTACAGTTACAAATACCGACTGCACCTACTCCATCTGCGATGGTATTGATAATGAATTGAAAGTTTTTTCATCAAAAAAGTGATAAATTATTTGTGTGTTTCAGAGAATATGTTTAACTTTGCCGCCGAAATATAAAAATAGAGACAATGACACAGCGTCAGAACCTACACATTATTATTAATATTATTATTCGACTGCAACGAGCGGGCGGAAGTGTTAAGGTATGTATGTAGGTATGCTGTATGAATGATATGAGACCTTTCCACTTCCGCGGTGCGAAAGGTCTTTTTGTTTTATACGAAAATGCAAAAAAGAAGAAACAAAGGAAATGAGTGACAGGTTATTTATTTTCGACACGACATTACGTGACGGAGAGCAGGTGCCAGGGTGTCAGTTGAACACCGTAGAAAAGATTCAGGTGGCCAAGCAACTGGAACAGTTGGGCGTGGATGTGATTGAGGCAGGATTCCCGATTTCCAGTCCTGGCGACTTCAATTCGGTGATAGAGATATCCAAGGCGGTGACATGGCCTACTGTCTGTGCCCTGACACGTGCCGTACAGAAAGATATCGACATCGCAGCCGAGAGTCTGCAGTATGCCAAGCGCAAGCGTATCCACACGGGTATCGGTACCAGCGACTCCCATATTAAATATAAGTTCAACTCCAATCGTGAGGAGATTATTGAACGGGCAGTGGCTGCCGTGAAGTATGCAAAGAAATATGTGGATGACGTGGAGTTCTACGCCGAGGATGCAGGGCGCACCGAGAACGAATACCTGGCACGGGTCATCGAGGCTGTTATCAAGGCTGGTGCCACGGTGGTGAACATCCCCGACACCACAGGTTATTGTCTGCCCGAGGAATATGGCGCCAAAATCAAGTATTTGATGGAGCATGTGGACGGCATCGATAAAGCCGTTATTTCTACCCATTGTCATAATGATCTCGGTATGGCTACAGCTAATACCTTCAGTGGTATCATGAACGGTGCACGACAGGTGGAGGTAACCATTAACGGTATCGGTGAAAGGGCAGGTAATACTTCGCTTGAGGAGATTGCCATGATCCTGAAGTGTCACAAAGGACTGAATATCGATACAAACATCAATACCACCAAGATCTATCCTACGTCAAGAATGGTGTCGGGATTGATGAACATGCCCGTACAGCCCAACAAGGCCATCGTGGGACGAAATGCCTTTGCGCATTCCAGCGGTATTCATCAGGACGGGGTGTTGAAGAACGTGCAGACCTACGAGATCATTGATCCCAAGGATATCGGTCTTGAGGACAACTCCATCGTACTCACTGCACGTAGCGGTCGTGCTGCCCTCAAGTACCGCTTAGAGGTGTTAGGCGTGAGCATCGATGACGACCAGAAGCTTGATAAGCTCTATCAGAAGTTCCTCGCCATGGCCGACAGGAAGAAAGAGGTGAACGACGAGGACATCCTCACCCTGGCAGGTGCCGACCAGTCGGACAGTCATGCCGTACGTCTCGACTACCTGCAGGTAACGACAGGTATGGGTGTGAGAAGTGTGGCCAGCATCGGACTGGACATCAGCGGACAGAAATTCGAGGCGGCCGCTACGGGTAACGGTCCGGTGGATGCTGCCATCAAGGCACTGAAGAAGATCATCCTGAAACAGATGACACTGAAGGAGTTCACCATCCAGGCTATCTCGAAGGGCTCCGACGACATGGGTAAGGTGCACATGCAGGTGGAGTACAACGGTAGTCTGTATTACGGCTTCGGTGCCAACACGGATATCGTCACCGCCTCGGTGGAAGCCTACATCGACTGTATCAACAAGTTTAGGAATTAGAAAGACTGAATCATGAATACCCTTTTTGATAAGATATGGGACAAGCACGTCGTACAGGTTGTTGACGACGGTCCTACACAATTGTATATCGACCGTCTTTACTGTCATGAGGTGACCACCCCGCAGGCGTTCGACGGTCTGAGGAAGCGTGGACTGAAATGTTTCCGTCCCCAACAGGTGTTCTGCATGCCCGACCATAACACACCCACACACGATCAGGACAAGCCGATAGAGGACCCTGTATCGAAGAAACAGGTGGATACGCTGGCTAAGAATGCAGCTGAGTTCGGACTGACCCACTATGGTATGATGGACAAGAATAACGGTATCATCCATGTTGTGGGACCAGAGAAAGGTCTTTCGCTGCCGGGCATGACGATTGTCTGTGGCGACTCGCATACCAGTACGCACGGTGCAATGGGAGCTATTGCCTTCGGTATCGGAACGTCAGAAGTTGAGATGGTACTGGCTTCGCAGTGTGTGCTTCAGCAGAAACCGAAGTCGATGCGTATCAGTATCAACGGAAAGTTGGGTAGGGGAGTGACCGCCAAGGACGTGGCCCTGTACCTGATGAGTCAGCTCACTACCAGCGGAGCCACGGGCTATTTCGTGGAATATGCCGGCGAAGTCGTTGAGAACCTGTCGATGGAAGGTCGTCTCACGCTGTGTAACCTCTCTATTGAGATGGGGGCCCGCGGCGGCTTTATCGCTCCCGATGATACGACCTTTGCGTATATCAAAGGTCGTGAGTATGCACCAAAGGGTGAAGAATGGGACAAGGCCGTGACCTATTGGCGTACGCTGAAGAGCGGTGATGATGCGGTGTTCGACAAGGAACTGTCGTTTGATGCAGCTGATATCGAACCGAGAATCACTTACGGAACGAATCCGGGTATGGGCATAGGTATCACCGAGAAAGTGCCTGCTTTGGAAAGCATCGATGAGGCTGGAAAGGCAAGTTTCGAGAAGTCGTTGAAATACATGGGACTGACCGCCGGGGAGTCGTTGTTAGGACATCCCATTGACTATGTCTTCCTGGGTGCCTGCACCAATGGTAGGATAGAGGACTTCCGTGCCTTTGCCTCTTTGGTGAAGGGCAAGAAGAAGGCAGAGAGTGTCGTGGCCTGGTTGGTACCTGGTTCATGGGCGGTTGACCGTCAGATTCGTGAGGAAGGACTGGACCGTATCCTTGCCGATGCAGGCTTCGAGATCCGTCAACCCGGCTGCTCTGCTTGTCTGGCCATGAACGATGACAAGGTGCCGGCAGGTAAATACTGCGTCTCTACAGGTAATAGAAACTTTGAAGGTCGTCAAGGACCCGGTGCCCGTACCATCCTGGCCTCTCCGCTTACAGCAGCGGCAGCGGCAGTAACGGGCGTGCTCACCGATCCAAGGCAACTAATGTCTTAACTCCTTAACTCCAAGGTAAATGAAACAGAAATTTGATACAATCATAAGTACGTGCGTTCCTCTTCCATTAGAGAACGTGGATACAGATCAGATCATACCGGCACGGTTCCTGAAGGCAACCGATAAGGAAGGCTTCGGTGAGAACCTGTTTCGCGACTGGCGGTATGACAAGAACGGAGAACTCGTGAAGGATTTCGTGCTGAACGATCCTACCTACAGCGGCTGCATCCTCGTGGCAGGAAAGAATTTCGGTAGCGGCTCATCGCGTGAACATGCTGCCTGGGCAATCGCTGGCTACGGGTTCCGCGTGGTGATCAGCAGCTTCTTTGCGGATATCCATAAGAACAACGAACTGAACAACTTCGTACTACCCGTGCAGGTAAGTGATGATTTTCTCGCAGAGTTGTTCCAGACCATCAAGGAGAATCCGAAAACACAGGTGGAAGTGAACCTTCCTAACCAGACGGTTACTAATAGGGTTACCGGACGGCAGGAGCATTTTGAGATCAACGGCTACAAGAAACATTGTTTGATGAACGGACTGGATGATATCGATTACCTGCTGCAGAACAAGGATAAGATTGAGTGCTGGGAAACGAATAATAAAGGATAGACATGGGAACGAGTGAACAAATCAACTCATATAACCGCATCCAGCCGTTCGTGGAGATCATGGACTGTACACTGCGCGATGGTGAGCAGACTTCCGGCGTGAGCTTCCTGCCGCACGAGAAATTGATGATTGCCAGGATGTTGCTGAAGGACATCAACGTGGACCGTATCGAGGTGGCCTCGGCAAAGGTGAGCGACGGCGACAAGGATGCTGTGAAAATGATCTGCCGCTATGCCCGTCAGATAGACAAGCTTGACAGTGTCGAGGTATTGGGCTTCGTCGATGGTGGTGACTCCATCGAGTGGATTGCCGAGACAGGCTGTAAGGTGGTGAACCTGCTGGCTAAGGGTAGTGAGAAACACTGCCGCGGTCAGTTGAAGAAATCGGTAGAGGAGCATGTGACCGATATCAAGGAGTGCTTGGCTTGTGCCGATCGTCTTGATATGAGCGTGAACCTCTACTTGGAGGACTGGAGCAACGGTATGAAGGAGTCGCCTGAGTATGTCTATGCCATGCTCGATGCATTGACACAGACATCCATCCGTCGATTCATGCTCCCTGACACCTTGGGCGTTCTCAATCCCTTGCAGGTGATAGAGTACATGCGGAAGATGCAGAAACGCTATCCCAACACACATTTCGACTTCCATGCGCATAACGACTACGATCTGGCTGTGAGTAACTCATTGGCAGCGGTGTTGAGTGGATGTAAAGGACTGCATGTCACGGTGAACGGTCTGGGTGAACGCTGTGGTAATGCACCGTTGTCGAGTGTGCAGGTAATCCTCAAGGACCAGTTCCATGCCAAGACGAATATTCATGAGGACCGCTTGAATGATATCAGTAGGCTGGTGGAGGGCTACAGCGGCATTGCCATTGCACCCAATCAGCCGGTGATTGGTGAGAACGTGTTCACGCAGGTGGCAGGTATCCATGCCGACGGCGACCACAAGGCTGGTCTCTATTATAACCTCCTGAAGCCAGAACGGTTCGGTCGTAAGCGCGAATATGCACTGGGTAAGAACAGCGGAAAGGCGAATATCGCCAAGAACCTTGAGGAACTGGGACTGGAACTGACCCCTGAGCAGACCAAGAGGGTGACGATGCGTATCACCGAGCTGGGTGATAAGAAGGAACTGGTGACACAGGACGATCTGCCGTATATCGTTTCTGATGTGCTGAAGCACGATGCACCTGAGGATAAGGTGAAGCTGGTGAGCTATGTGGTGTCAACAGCTTATGGTTTGAAGCCAGGCGCAAATGTCAAGGTGGAGATCAACGGAAAGCAGTATGAGGCTTCCGCCACGGGCGACGGTCAGTATGATGCGTTCGTGAAGTCATTGCGCTATATCTATAAGAAGTACCTTGACCGCACATTTCCCATCTTGGCCAACTATGCCGTGACCATCCCGCCGGGCGGTCGTACGGATGCCTTGGTACAGACAGTCATCACCTGGAACAACAACGGGAAGATGATACGCACACGCGGTCTGGATGCCGACCAAACGGAGGCTGCCATCAAGGCCACCTTCAAGATGCTGAACATTTTTGAATTAGAACAAACAAATAAAGAATAAGATATGAAACTGAACATTGCAGTATTACCGGGCGATGGTATCGGACCGGAGATTATGAAACAGGGCGTGGCCGTGATGGATGCCATTGCGGAGAAATACAACCATGAGTTTAGCTATGAAGAGGCCATTTGTGGCGCACATGGGATTGATGAGGTAGGGGATCCGTTTCCTGAGGAGACGTTCCAGACTTGTATGCGGGCGGATGCTGTGCTTTTTGCTGCAGTAGGTGATCTGCGCTTCGACAATGATCCTACGGCGAAGGTACGACCGGAAACGGGTCTGCTGGCTATGCGCAAGAAATTAGGTCTGTTTGCGAATGTACGACCTGTAGCCACCTTCGACTGTCTGTTACATAAGAGTCCGCTGAAAGAGGAACTGTTGAAGGGTGCCGACTTCGTGGTGATCCGTGAGCTGACAGGTGGTATGTATTTCGGTGAGAAGTACCAGGACAATGACAAGGCTTATGATACGAATGTCTATACCCGTCCGGAAATAGAGCGTATCCTGAAGGTGGGATTTGAGATGGCCATAACTCGCAAGAAGCATCTCACCGTGGTTGACAAGGCGAATGTGCTGGCCTCGTCACGCCTCTGGCGACAGATTGCGCAGGAGATGGAACCGCTGTATCCTGAGGTGACAACCGACTATATGTTCATCGACAATGCTTCCATGCGTGTTCTTACGGAACCGCGGTTCTTTGATGTCATCGTCACAGAGAATACCTTCGGGGATATCCTTACCGACGAAACCAGCTGCATTACGGGAAGCATGGGACTGCAGCCATCATCCTCGTTAGGCGAGCATACCCCTCTCTTTGAACCGGTGCATGGCTCATGGCCGCAGGCTGCAGGACAGAACCGTGCCAACCCGCTGGCACAGATTCTCTCAGCTGCCATGCTGTTGGAACATTTCGGCTTAGAAAAGGAAGGCGCTAAGGTGCGTGAGGCCGTCAATGCCAGTCTGGATGCTCATGTCCGTACCCCTGAAATTCAGGTGGAAGGCGGTAAGCAGTATGGTACCAAAGAAGTGGGTGAGTGGATCGTTGACTATATCCTGAACCATTGAAAAAGGCAAAAAAAAAGTGACAAGCTTCACAGCTGATCACTTCACATCTCAATAGGTATTAGTTTTTAAGGTAAAAAGATTGTTTTCAGGATAACGCTGCAAAGATACGGCACTTTTTTTTAATAACCAAATGTTTTTCTTATATAATTTTTATTAAAAAGGTTGTGTGGGTACACACGTTGATTTATTAAGATTATTTAAGAAATAATCGATGCAAACGATTGACAAAGACGAACAAAACCGGTTCCAGATAGATAGAAACGACCAAAAATAGGCTGTACAGCATGTTTTTCGTTCAAATAGTTGGCTATGTCGCAAAAAATGTGTAATATTGCAGGCCAAAAGGAATAATCACTATAAAAATGAAAGATATAAAGGAATACTGGCAGCCGGAATTGGAGACCATGCCACGCGAGGAACTGGAGAAACTCCAGGTGAAGAAACTGAAAGAGAGTATTAAGGTAGCCATGAAGAGTAAGTTCTACGGCAAACGCTTTGCTGAGTTAGGACTCACCCCAGATGACTTCAACACAGTAGCGGATATCCGTAAGATTCCGTTTACCACCAAGCAGGACCTGAGGGATAACTATCCTTTCGGACTGGTGGGCGGTGATATGAAAGATGCGATCCGTATCCACTCTACCAGTGGTACTACAGGACATCCTACCGTGGTAACCTATTCTCGTCATGACATCGACTCATGGGCAAACATGATTGCCCGCGACATGTACATGGTGGGTTGCCGTGATACCGACGTGTTCCAGAACTCTTCCGGTTACGGTATGTTCACCGGCGGTCTTGGCTTCCAGTACGGTGCCGAGAAACTGGGTGCAACAACGGTTCCTGCAGCTGCTGGTAACTCCAAGCGCCAAATCATGTTCATCAAGGACTTCGGTACAACTTGTCTTCATGCCATTCCCAGCTATGCCATCCGACTGGCTGAGGTGTTCCAGGAAGAGGGCGTAGATCCTAAGTCCACAAAACTCCGCACGCTCTTTATCGGTGCTGAGCCGCATACTGATGAGCAGCGTAAGCGTATTGAGCGTTTGCTGGGTGTGAAGGCTTACAACTCGTTTGGTATGACCGAGATGAACGGTCCTGGTGTGGCCTTCGAGTGCAAGGAACAGGACGGTATGCACCTTTGGGAAGACAACTATATCCTTGAGATTGTGGATCCTGACACGCTGGAGCCGGTGCCCGATGGAGAAATCGGTGAGATGGTGCTTACCACACTCGACCGTACGATGATGCCTATCCTGCGCTATCGTACCCGCGACCTCACCCGTATCATCCCTGGTGAATGTAAGTGCGGACGTACACACCGCCGTATCGACCGTATCAAGGGTCGTACCGACGATATGTTCATCATCAAGGGTGTGAACGTATTCCCGATGCAGGTGGAGAAGATCCTCGTACAGTATCCGGGTCTGGGAAGCAATTACCTGATTACCTTGGATACTGAAGATGATAATGATATCATGACCGTTGAGGTTGAATTGGATGATATCCATACCGATGTATATCCTGAGCTTCAGAAGATGACACGTGACATCCAGCGTGCGCTGAAGGATGAGATCCTGCTTACACCGAGAGTGAAACTGGTGAAGAAAGGCTCTCTGCCTGTAAGCGAAGGTAAGGCTGTACGTGTGAAAGACCTTCGTGAAGGACGTTCATAACATGTCATGAAAAGGGTTTTTATCTCATTGACCTTATGCGTATTAGCATCGTTCGTTCATGCGCAGGTTTCAATGCGGGATGTGTGGTTGTCAATGCCTGACAGTATCCTCCCGTATTTGAACAAGAACCTGCGCATGGAACATGTTGATTTCGTGGATATGCATGTGAAGTCGGAGGTAAAGAACCTATTGCATGAGAACGGTGTGTTGGATACGCTCACGAACGATTTCGCAGTCTATTATCTACCACAGTCATCCACCCTTGAGATGAAGCTGTTGACAAAAGCTGATTCTACCCAGATGATCTGTATGGTGAAGACCGTGAAGGCACCTGAGGCGGAGAGTGAGATCCGATTCTTTGATACATCGTGGAAACCTATTGCTGCTGATTTCGGACTTCCTCTCCATATGTCGGAAGGGGATATCCTGAAGCAGTTTACGAGCAAGCCTTCGGATATGGCAGACAACCGTTTCGAAGAACTGAGTAAGATGATTGATCCGGTGATGCTATCTGCATCTCTCGATGCCTCTTCTCCTGTGATCACCTTTCGTTTGAGCACTCCGGCACTGACGAAACAGGAAAAGGAGGATGTATCGGTCATTGCTAAGCAAATAAGTTTTAAATGGGACGGAACAATATTTAAAGAATATTAATTATCATGGGTCAAACCGGTGTAAGTCATTGTAGATTAGAATAAAAGTAGTAATTTTGCACTGTGTTTTTCATGGTATTAGATTATTAAGGTTAATAAAGATTGATTGTCGTGAGACAATCAATTTTTTTTGCTATATATTTGCTGTTATAAAGAATTTGCGTTATCTTTGCGGTCAAATATAAACAAAAAGCGTATGAATCTGAAATTCCGTTTGTCGCTGATGAACTTCCTGGAGTTCGCAGTATGGGGCGCCTACCTCACATGTATGGGTAACTACCTGGGAGTAGCAGGTCTGGGTGATAAGATCTCCTGGTTCTATGCCATCCAAGGTATTGTTAGCATCTTTATGCCCACCCTGATGGGTATCGTAGCAGATAAGTATATTCAGCCACAGCGGTTGCTGGGATTGTGCCACCTGCTGGCAGGAGCCTTCATGCTGGGCTGTTGGTGGATGGGTATGCAGGCAGGGTTCGGCAACGAATTGCCTAATAAGTCGGCTTTCATCGCCGTCTATACGCTGAGTGTGGCCTTCTTTATGCCGACGATAGCCCTGGCAAACACCACGGCATTTACGATTCTGAAGAACAACGGACTGGATACAGTGAAGGATTTCCCGCCAATCCGTGTGTTAGGAACGGTGGGCTTCATCGCAACGATGTGGTTCGTGAACTGTGCTGTATGGCAGGATGGTTCGTTCTCCATGACCTTGGCCGACAGTGCACATAAGTTCCAATATACCTACATGCAGTTCTTTGTATCAGGTATTTTGAGTCTGGTGCTCTTCGCCTATTGTTTCACTTTACCCGAGTGCAAGGTGGAGAAGAAGGCAGAGAAGAAGTCGCTGGCAGAGAGTCTGGGCCTCAACGCCTTCAAGCTGTTCAAGCGCAGACAGATGGCTCTGTTCTTCATCTTCTCGGCGCTGCTGGGTATGTGTCTGCAGGTGACCAATGGCTATGCGGGTCCGTTCATCACCAGTTTCAAGGGTAGTGCCGATGCTGCCGTGGCTACATCATTTGCAGCCAACAACGCTACGCTGCTCACCTCTATCTCACAGATCAGTGAGGCCTTGTGTATCCTGATGATTCCTTTCTTCCTCAAGCGATATGGTATCAAGGTGGTTATGCTCATGTCTATGTTTGCATGGGTGTTCCGCTTCGGCTTCTTCGGTGTAGGTAATCCCGCCATGCCCGGTGTGATCTTCTTCATCCTCTCCTGTATCGTCTATGGCGTAGCCTTCGACTTCTTCAATGTGTCTGGTGGTATCTTCGTCGATCAGGAGTGCGAGCCTTCCATCAAGGCTTCTGCACAGGGATTGTTCATGATGATGACCAATGGTATCGGTGCTACAGTAGGAACGCTGGCTGCTGGCGAGATCGTCAACAAGTATTGTACTTGGACAGATGGTTTCCTGATAGGTGATTGGCAGGCTTGCTGGTTCATCTTTGCTGCCTTTGCATTGGTTGTTGGTATTGCGTTCGCTTTGGTATTCAAGCCCGAGAAGAAATAGTAGCGGATGAAGGAAGAGCGTTATTTCTACGTCCCCGAAGCCTCGTCGCGAACGGAGTTACCCGAAGAGGAAGCCTTGCATGCCGTGCGTGTGCTCCGCATGAAGGGTGGTGATGAGATGTTCCTCATGGATGGCGAGGGAGTGTTCTATCGTGCTGTCGTAACGATAGCGGCCACCCGCCGCTGTTTCTATGATATCGTGGAGGCGCTTCCGCAGCAACGCGATTGGCGCGGACGACTGCATATAGCCATGGCTCCTACGAAGATGATGGAAAGGGTGGAGTGGTTTGTGGAGAAGGCCACGGAGATCGGCATTGACGAGTTCAGCTTCCTGTGCTGCAGTTTCTCGGAAAGACGGATACTTCGAGTACCACGTCTGGAGAAGATCGCGGTTTCAGCCGTAAAGCAGAGCAGGAAACCATGGAAACCTGTTGTCAACGCCATGGTCGATTTCCATGAGTTTATCCGTCAACCGCGTGAAGGACGGAAGTTCATTGCACATTGTTACCAAGAGTTCGCACGAGAGGATTTGTACCAGATCTTGCAACAACCGGAGGTGGCGCAGGCAGAAGATGAGATCACGGTGCTCATAGGACCAGAAGGTGATTTCTCTATTGAAGAGGTGAAGGAGGCCATGGCTCAAGGCTACCGCAGCGTATCTCTGGGAAAGGAGAGGTTGCGTACGGAGACGGCTGCCTTGTCGGCAGCGATGATGGGACATCTCTCCCGAAGAATCATAGAATAGACAAATGATGAAGAAAACACTTCTTTTGATAGGGGCAGCATTCGTTATGCTGCTCTCATCATGTTCAGAAAAAGAATATACCGATGTGATTCCACGTGGAAGCACAGCACTGATGAGTATCGATCTGCAACAAACCGGTACGGATGTGCTGCAGTCGTTGCTTGGATTATCTGACACGCAAGACTGTGGTATTGATCTTTCCGCTAAGCTTTATCTCTTTGAATCGCCCGATGGGAACATGGGATTGGTGGCTAAGGTCAGTGATGAAGACAAGTTGGAAGGAATAGTGAACGATTTGTCGGAAACAGGTGTTTGTCAGAAGGTTACCCAACGTAAAGATATTCGTTTCACTATGGTGAAGGAAGCATGGATGATGGGCTTTGACGATCATGCCGTGATGCTGATGGGACCGATTGCTTCTGCTCAGCAAACGCAGATACAACAGCAGATTGGTCGCTACCTGAAACAAGATGAAAGACAGGGAGTCACTGAGTCGAAGATGTTCCAGAAACTCGATTCTATCCATTCAGCCATGGCTCTTGTGACACAGGTGGCAGCCTTACCAGAGCAGTTCACTGCTCCCTTTATGTTAGGAGCGCCCAAGACAGCCGATGCTTCGCAGGTTTTACTTGAAGCAGAGCTGCAAGTGCAGGATCAGATGCTGGTGATTCAAGGTCAGACCTTCTCGTTCAACCAGCAGATAGATAAGGATTTGCAGGAGACAGCCACCCTGTTCCGTCCGATGGAAGGTGCCTTCCTGAACCGTCTTGGAACCCGTACGGCCTTGTCGTTCCTCACCAATGTGAAAGGTGAACGTTTCCTTCCCGTCCTGCAGCAGAACAAAGGACTACAGTCATTACTTACAGGTGCGAAGTTCACCATAGACATCAATGAAGTGATTAACTCTGTGGAAGGTGATATGCTCCTTTCCTTCTCGTCATTCGGTGACGGGAATGGTAGGATGGCGATGCATGCACAGAGAGGGGAGAAGTCTGACTATTATTACAGCAACAAAGAAGAAACGGAGCCAGAACAGTCGTCACAGGCGCTCACCGATTTGTTAGGTGGTCAGCATTTAGCGATGGTCCTTCAACTGAATGCACTCGGTGATGAGTTTGCAGCCACCGTTAGTGGATTCTTGAAGCCGTTGTTCGGTGATCTCTCCACCATCGTATATGTGATGTGTGTTCCTGAGAAGGGAAATCAACAAGAATAGTACTGATTATGAATACGATACAATTCAAATATGTCATTCCGCAGGTCTTTGCTTCCCGTGAAGAGCAGAACAGTGATGTGTGGCAGCAGGATATAACCTTCGAGAAAGAGAAGGTCTATCTGATAGAGGCTGAGAGCGGAAAAGGCAAGAGCACGTTTTGCAGTTACCTGATAGGTTATAGGCACGACTACTCCGGTCAGGTGTTGTTCGACGATATCGACGCGAGAGGACTGAAGGTAGCCGACTGGACAAACATCCGTCAGCAGCACATCAGTATGTTGTTCCAAGAACTCCGTCTGTTTCCTGAGTTAACTGCCATGGAGAACGTGCTTATCAAGAACAACCTCACGGGATATAAGACGCGTGAGGAAATTATCAGCTGGTTCGAGATGTTAGGCATTCCCGACAAGCAAGACGTGAAGATCGGACGTATGTCGTTCGGTCAGCAGCAGCGTGTGGCCCTGATGCGCAGTCTGGTGCAGCCGTTCGACTTCCTCGTTGCGGATGAGCCGGTGAGTCATCTCGACGACCAGAACGCCAGTATTATGGGCGATATCATGATGCAGGAAGTGCGCCGACAGGGTGCCGGACTGATTGTGACCAGTATCGGCAAGCACATGGACCTCAACTACGACAAAGTCGTGCAATTGTAATTAAGTTATCTCGCAGATTATGAATTTAGTTTGGAAACTTCTCCGACAGCATATCAGTATCCCGCAGCTGGCCGGCTTCTTCTTAGCCAACCTGGTGGGTATGTTCATCGTGATGTTAGGCGTGCAGTTCTACCGTGACATCCTGCCCGTCTTCACCTCAGAAGACTCCTTTATGAAATCCGACTTCCTGATCATCAACAAGAAAGTAGGTATGGGTAATGCACTCTCAGGACATAGTCATGTGTTCAGTGGTGCCGAGATGGGAGAGTTGGAGAACCAGTTGTTCGTTGAGAAAACCGGTAAGTTCACACGGGCCCAGTACCAGATACAGGCCTCATTAGGCATGAACGGACAAAGCATGATGAGTACGGAACTGTTCTTTGAGAGTGTTCCCGATGAGTTCGTGGATGTATCCACCAAAGACTGGCATTATGTGCCGGGTGAGAGCAAGACCGTTCCTATCATCCTTCCGCGTTCGTACGTGAATATGTATAACTTCGGTTTTGCCCGCAGTCATCATCTCCCGGCCATCAACGAGGGGGTGCTAAACATGGTGGATGTGTTGATCCGTATTCGTGGTAATGGTAAGGACGCTGACATGAAGGGTAGGGTGATTGGTTTTTCCAACCGTCTGAATACCATTCTTGTACCTGAAAGCTTCATTGAGTGGAGTAATGGCGAGTATGCCCCGGCAGAAGAACCAGAGACCACCCGTTTGATTGTTCAGGTGTCTAATCCTACCGATCCTGCCGTGGCACAATACTTGGATGATCATGGCTACGAACTGGAAGAAGACCGCTCGCAAACAGAGAAGATGGTTTATTTTCTGAAGATGATTGTGGCCATTGTCCTGATCATCGGTCTGGTTATTTCCATCTTGAGCTTCTATATCCTCATGCTCAGCATATATCTTCTTTTGCAGAAGAATGCCGAGAAGCTGGAGAACCTCTTGCTGGTGGGCTATTCACCGTCGAGGACAGCCCGTCCGTACCAGTTGCTCACCTTAGGTCTGAACATCCTGGTGTTCATCCTTGCCTTGGGTGTGCTCTGGGTAGTAAGGTGCTACTATATGGAGATTGTCGAAACGGTCTATCCCGAGGTAGATGGCGGTACGATGTTACCCGCCGTACTCGTGGGTCTGCTGCTCCTATTGCTCGTCTCCATCTTCAACCTCTTTGCCATCCGCAGGAAGGTGATGCGTATCTGGAAAAGGGAAGAATAAGTGATATAAATCATTTTTTACATTGTTTTCCCCTTCCAGATGCAGAATATTCCCGATTGTGTTTGGTGGAATGTATTATTTTATATACCTTTGCATCGTCATTTTTAATGGCGAGTAATTATTATTATTTATTTCAACTTCAACTCTATTAAAAACATGCAGAAAAGATTGTTCTTTCTGATGGCTATGATGCTGATGATTGTTTCATCGGCCATGGCACAGGTGACCACTTCCAGCATGTCCGGTAAGGTGACTATCGGAACGGCTGCAGGTGAAGAAGTAATTGGTGCGACCGTACAGGCGGTTCATGAACCCTCAGGTACGCGCTACACAGCTGTCACGAATGTTGACGGTCGTTTTAACATCCAGGGTATGCGTACCGGTGGTCCGTATTCAGTAACGGTAAGCTACATCGGTTTCCAGACAAAGACCCTGAAAGGTATCACACTCGAGCTCGGTGAGACTTACAATCTCCAGGTGTGGCTGGCTGAAAACGCCAACGAGCTGGCCGAGGTGGTAATTACAGGTAAGGCCTCTAAGTTTACGGCTGAGAAGACGGGTGCAACCACCAACATCTCTAACAAGATGATGAATGAGCTGCCTACCGTTAACCGCTCTATCAGCGACATCGCCCGTATCTCTCCCTATGCCAATGGTATGAGTTTCGCAGGTGGTGACGGTCGTAGCACGAACTTCACCTTGGACGGTGCCAACTTCAACAATAACTTCGGTCTTAGTCCTAAGCTCCCCGGTGGTGGTAACCCCATCTCTATGGACGCTATTGATGAGGTACAAGTCGTTGTTGCTCCCTTTGACGTTCGTCAGACCAACTTCATTGGCGGTGGTATCAACGCCGTAACCAAGTCGGGTACGAACACCTTCAGAGGTACAGCATATGTTTATCATACCAACGAGAATATGCATGGTAACCGTGTGGACAATTTGTATATGACCGATCCGGGTAAGGACCGTCTCACAACCTATGGCTTCACCCTCGGTGGTCCGATCATCAAGAACAAGCTGTTCTTCTTCGTGAACTACGAACACTCAACTGTTCCTACTGTAGCTACCCGCTGGCGTGCTTCCGACGACGGTAAGTTCGACAAGGATAACTACATCTCTCGTACCACCAATTCCGACATGCAGAAGGTGAGCGACCACATGAAGAACAAGTATGGTTATAACACCGGTTCATGGACAAGCTTCCCCGCTGACGAGAGCAATGACAAGATCCTTGCCCGTCTCGACTGGAACATCACCGACAACCATCATCTGGCTCTGCGTTACAACAATACCAAGAATACTGCTTGGAACTCTGTAAACGGTAACTCTACACAGGCCAGCTACCGTATCCGTCTCGACCGTATGTCGATCTACTCCATGGCCTTTGCCAACACCATGTATTCTATGGATAACAAGGTACAGTCATGGTCGGCCGACTTGAACAGTCGTTTCGGTGACAAGATGGCTAACCAGCTGTTGTTCACCTATTCGAACATCGAGGATATGCGTGGTAGTAACTCCAGTCTGTTCCCCTTCGTGGACATCCTGAACGGCTATTCTGTAGCCGATGACGGTGTGGTTACTCAGACACTGGAGCCTTACATGTCATTAGGTTATGAGCTGTTCTCTTATCTGAATGGTGTGACCAACAAGATCACCAACCTGACCGATAACTTCACATATTATGCTGGTTCACATAAGCTGACCGCTGGTTTCAGCTTCGAGCACCAGACTGCCGACAACAGTTATCTGCGTGGCGGTACGGGTTACTACCGTTATCGTTCAGTTGATGATTTCCTGACCGGTGCTGCTCCTGAGACAGTGGCTATCGACTACGGTTACAACGGTCGTCAGGCTACTTCTAACGTAACCTTCAACCAGATTGGTCTCTATCTGCAGGACGAGTGGAATATCCGCGACAACTTCAAACTCACTGCAGGTGTTCGCTTCGATGACCTGCTCTTCAACGAGGATGATATCATCACTAACAATGCTATTCGCAGCATCGATTTCGGCGGTCGTCACATCGACACCGGTAAGTGGCCGAACAGCAATATCCAGATTTCTCCGCGTGTAGGTTTCACATGGGATGTATTCGGCGACAAGTCGCTGAAGGTACGTGGTGGTACCGGTCTCTTCGCTGGTCGTCTGCCTTTGGTATTCTTCACCAACATGCCTGCTGCCTCTGCTATGATTCAGAACCGTCCTGTATTCAGCACCACCTATAACTCTGATGGTACTGTAAAGAGTCGCGACGCTGGTCTTGACAAGTTCGTAGGCGGTCTGGTAACCGATGTAGAGCAGATCCGTCAGCTGATGGGCGAGAGCGTTGCTCCTGCCAACATCACTCCTGAGCAGGGTCTCTTCCAGAAGAGCATTGCCGGTGTGGATCCCGAGTTCAAGATGCCGCAGGTATGGAAGTCAAGCATTGCTGTTGACTATCAGCTGCCCGTTAACTTCCCGTTCACTGCAACAGCTGAGTTCACCTACACCAAGAAGATCAACGATGTTCGTCTGTTGAACTGGAACGTGAAGGAAGACACCAGCGGTTGGGATCGTCTGAAGGGTGCCGACAACCGTCTGCTCTATCCGTCAGACTTCAAGTACAACGACAAGGTAAGTGATGCTTGTATGCTGGTGAACACCAGTCGTGGTTACGGTTGGACTGCCAACCTCACCTTGAATGCTGAGCCTATTGAGAACCTGAACATCATGGCTGCCTATACACACACTGTGATGAAGGAGGTTTCTGGTATGCCGGGTTCAAATGCTACTTCTGCATGGAACGGTCTCTATACCATCGATGGTCCTAACCTCGGTAAGGTGCAGAACTCACAGTATGTGATTCCCGATCGTATCATTGCCAATATCTCTTACAAGTATGGCAAGGAGCACTTCTCACTGTTCTACACAGGTTACAGTCCTGCAGGTTATAGCTTCTTCTATAACGGTGATGTCAATGGCGACGGTATTGCTACCGACCTGATGTATATCCCCGCTAACGACAGCGAGATCAAGTTCACCGACGAGAGCGATCGTCAGCTCTTCTGGGACTTCGTTAATCAGGACAGCTACCTGAAGAACCACAAGGGTGAGTATGCTGAGGCTTACTCTGCCCGTGCTCCCTTCGTGCATCGCTTCGACTTCCGTTGGGCACACGACTTCGACCTGAAGATTGGTAACACCATGCACAAGCTGCAGCTGTCAGCCGACTTCATGAACATCGGTAACCTGTTCAGTTCTCGCTGGGGTGTAGAGAAGGATATGGTTGGCTCATTCAGCGGTCAGTTCCTGAAGGTTGACAAGGTAGAGAACGGTGTTCCTTACTTCTCTATGCGTAAGGATTCTGAAGGAAATGCTCCCACCCAGACCTGGAGCTACAACCACGCTTACGATCAGTGCTGGAAATTGCAGATTGGTGTGAAGTATTATTTCAATTAATTCCTCATTCCATATTCAACTATAATAAAAAATCGGGTATCGCTTGGCGGTATCCGATTTTTTTTCTATCTTTGTCCCAAATAATTCAACAAACTAATACCTATGCAGAAGAGATTGCTTTTATTCATTGCGTTGCTGCTGACATGTTCGTTGGCTGTAATGGCGCAGGTAACCACGTCGAGTATGAGTGGTAAAGTAGTGATGCAGGGCTCTGATGAGGAAGTCATCGGTGCTACGGTGCAGGCTGTTCATGAACCTTCTGGAACGCGTTACCAAGCTGTAACGAATGTCGAAGGTCGTTTTAACATCCAGGGTATGCGTACTGGTGGTCCTTATGTGGTTACCGTTAGTTATATCGGTTTCCAGACAAAGACCTACAAGGGAATCAACCTTCAGCTGGGTGAAACCTACAACCTTTCTGTGGTGATCTCCGAGGATGCCAATGAGCTTGCCGAAGTGGTGGTTACAGGAAGGGCTTCGAAGTTCGCTGGTGAGAAGACAGGTGCTTCGATGAACATCAACAACGACCAGATGATGTCTATGCCGAGCATCGGCAGAAGTCTGACCGATGTGGCTAAGCTTTCTCCTTATTCTGGTGGCGGAACCAATCTGGCTGGTGCCGACCCCCGTTCCACGAACTTCACCGTTGACGGTGCCAACTTCAACAACAGCTTCGGTCTTACCTCTAATCTTCCTGGTGGCGGTACACCTATTTCCATCGACGCCATTGAGGAGATGCAGGTGGTGATTGCACCGTTCGATGTTCGTCAGACCAACTTCATCGGTGGTGGTATCAATGCCATTACCAAATCGGGTACGAACGAGTTCAAGGGCTCTGCCTATGGCTACTATCGTAACGAGGATATGCGTGGTAACAAGATCAGGGGCATTGACTTAGGAGCAAGGGCCACCGACGAGGTTAAGACCTACGGCTTCACCTTTGGCGGTCCGATCATCAAAAACAAACTCTTCTTCTTCGTCAACTACGAGAAAGAGCTCACCGCCAAGCAAGTGGTACAGTATCGTGCCCGCGAGGATAACGAAACGCCAGGTGCTTATATCTCGAGAACCAAGGCTTCCGATATGCAACTCGTATCAGATTATCTGAAGAACAAGTTCGGCTATAATACGGGATCATGGACCGACTATCCTGCATCCGACTCAAACGAGAAGTTCATGGTGCGTCTCGACTGGAACATTACCGATGCTCACCATCTGGCCTTGCGTTATAACAAGACGAAGGTGGTTGACTGGCGTACCTGTAATGCCAGCTCACACGATGTGGTGGCCAAGGCAACCAAGTTCAACGATGCACGTATCGGTCCTAAGTCGATGGCGTTCGCCAACAGTCTTTACTACTTCCACAACGATGTGGAATCGTTCTCTGCCGATCTGAACAGCCGTTTCGGTCAGAAGGCCTCTAACCAGCTGCTGGTTACCTATTCAGATCTTAACGACATGCGCGACACGAACTCTGATAACTTCCCGTTCATTGATATCTTGTACGGTAAGGACTCTTCTGGTAAGCAGGTTTACGAGCCGTATATCAGTGCTGGTTACGAGTTGTTCAGCTATAACAATGTGGTGGATACGAAGACCACTAACCTGACTGATAACTTCACTTATTATGCAGGTGCCCATAAGATTACGGCAGGTTTCCGTTTCGAGCATGTAGCCGCTAAGAACAACTATATGCGTAACGGTACGGGTTACTACCGCTTCAATAGCTTAGACGAGTTCCTGAACGGTGCTGCTCCTAATGCCATTGCCTTTACCTATGGCTTCAACGACGATCCGAGTCCATCGAGCATGGTGCGCTACAACCAGTTGGGTATCTACCTGCAGGACGAGTGGGATATCCTGAAGAACTTGAAACTTACCTATGGTGTGCGTGCTGAGAACATCTCATTCAACGAGGATGATATCGAGAGGAATACCGCTATCTACGACCTCGACTTCAATGGTGTTCGCATCGATACTGGCAAATGGCCCGACACGTTCTGGCAGTTCTCACCCCGCGTGGGCTTCACTTGGGATGTATTTGGTGACAAGAGTCTGAAGATCCGCGGCGGATCTGGTCTGTTCCAAGGTCATTTCCCGTTGGTATATTTCACCAATATGCCTGGTAATGCTAACGTGTTCCAGCTGAACTACGTAGCAGGTTATAGCGATGGCAATAAGGCTTATGCCGATGGTCTGGGACGTGATCCTGTGTATGTGGAGAATAAGATTCAAGGACTGGCTGGTCGTTTGCTGGGTATGGAGGAGTTACGTGAGTACTTCGAGGTGCCCAAGACCAATGAGCGCCATGTGGCTGATCAGAATATTACGGGTGTGTCATCCGACTTCAAGATGCCGATGGTATGGAAGTCGAGCATTGCCGTAGATTATCAGCTGCCCGTATCTTTCCCCTTTACGGTAACGGGTGAGTTCATCTACAACCAGATGATCAATGCCGTGTATATGGATAATATCAACGTCAAGGATGATCATCCTGAGAATATGGCGCATTTCAATGGTGCTGACGACCGTGTGAAGTTTAGCAATAGCGATCTCTATTATACGGGAAAATATGCCGTCATGCTGAAGAATATCCATAAGGGTTATGGCTATACAGCCAGCATCCAGATGAACGCTGAACCCATCAAGAACCTGAAACTGATGGCTGCCTACACCAAGACCGAGAGCAAAGAGGTGTCGGGTCTGCCGGGACAGAATGCTGTCTCTACTTGGACCAGTACAATCACCGTGGACGGACCTAACAGTACCCGTATGCACCGTTCCAACTATGTGACACCCGATCAGGTGATTGCCTCGCTCGACTATTTCATCCCCTATAGGGTGTTCGGTACGGACTGGGGCACACGCATCAACGTGTTCTACAAGGCTTATTCCGCAAGTAATGGTAGCTACCTTTACACCTCCGATTTCAATGGTGATGGTGTGAACAACGACCTGATCTATATCCCCGCTAACGATGGCGAGATCCAGTTCAAGACTGAAGCCGACCGCATCGCCTTCTGGCGCTTCGTTGAGCAGGATGACTACCTGAACAGTCATCGTGGAGAGTATGCCGAGGCTTATGCCGCCCGTGCTCCCTGGCTGCATCGATTCGATATCCGTATCGCTCAGGACTTCCAGGTGAAGGTGGGTGCTACGAAGCACAAGCTGCAGCTCACTGCCGACATCATCAACTTCGGTAATATGCTGAACTCTAAGTGGGGCATCCCCCAGAACGCTCAGATTTCCAACTATGGTAAAATCCTGAAGTACGAAGGTGTGGATGATTCCAACAAACCGGTCTTCTCAATGTACAAGGTGAATGGTGAGTATCCGACCAAGACGTACGACACGAACATGAGCTACTCCAACTGCTGGAAGCTTCAGCTGGGTATTAAGTATTTCTTTAACTAAATACTGCGGTAGTATGATTATCGACTTTAAGAAACTGGAAGAGAATATCGTTCCTCACTTCAAGGGAGGTGAGGGGCGATATATCATGAAGCACTATACCGATGAGCATGTGAAGATCATGTATGGAAGATTGGAACCGGGCAGCTCCATCGGTCTGCACTGTCATGAACTGAACTCCGAGGTGATGTACATCCTTTCAGGAGTGGCCACATACCTCTATGAAGGCGTAGAAGAGGTAGTGCTGCCTGGTCAGGTTCACTACAATCCTATGGGGAAAGAGCACACGCTGATGAACAAGGGAACCGAAGATCTGACGTTCTTTGCAGTGGTACCCGAGCATACCTCAGGTAATAAATAATCTTAAAATCTGTAGTTCGGATTAAACGAAAAGTTCATACAAAAGTCAAATGATTAAACTTCGGTTTTACAGATTATTATTAACTAAAAATTATATTTTTATGAAGAAAGTATTATTTATGCTGGCTGGTGTTCTGATGTTCACTGCAGTTTCAGCACAAGAGAATGGTCAGAGAAGAGAACGTCGTCAGCGTGTTGACCGTACAGAACAGATGGTAAAAGACTTCAAACTGGATGCCGAGCAGGCTGAAAAGGTGAAGGCTCTGAACGAGAAGTACAACGATTTGTTTGGCATGCGCGGCTTTGGTCGTGGTCAAGGCGGTCAGGGTGGTCAGATGCAGATGCCCAGTCGTGAGGAGATGGAGAAGATGATGAAGGAGCGTCAGGAGAAGATGGAAGTTTACAACACTGAGCTGAAGGAGATCCTGACAGCTGAGCAGTTCGAGGCTTACCAGAAGCAGCAGGAAGAAAGACGTAGAAATCGTCCGCAGTTTGGTGGCGGCGCTCCTGGTGGCGGCTTCCCCGGTGGTGGTGGCTTCCCCGGTGGCGGAGCTCCTGGCGGTGGCTTCTAATCGTAATAGGTAAAGATTGTATGACAAAGGGATGGGCGAAAACCCATCCCTTTGTTTTTATTATTATTGGGAGTTAACTACTATGCAAAGACAAGTTCCTCCTTCTCCGGGTTCTTACTGATATGAATGGTGCTGCCTTCTTGCAGGTCACCACCCAACAGCTTTTCGCACACCCCGTCTTCGATATAGTTCTGAATAGCTCGCTTCAGCGGTCGTGCACCAAACTGCACATCATAGCCCTTCGTAGCCACGAACTCCTTCGCCTCGTCGGTAATGTCGAGATGATAGCATAAGTCCTCTACACGTTTATACAGGTCCTTCAGTTCCACTTCGATAATGCGCTTGATAGCATTCAAATCAAGTTGGTCGAAGGTGATGATCTCATCCAGTCGGTTCAGGAATTCAGGTGAGAACTGCTTACTCAGACTCTTCTGGATAATGCCACGGGCATACGCCTTGTCCTGTTCGTTAAGTGCCAGACTGGAACCACTGGCATTGAAGCCAACGCCACGACCGAAATCCTTCAACTGACGCGTTCCGCTATTCGATGTCATGATGATTACCGTATTGCGGAAATCAATCAACCTTCCGTTACCATCGGTCAACCGTCCTTCATCCAGTACCTGCAGCAACATGTTGAACACGTTCCCATGCGCCTTCTCAATCTCGTCGAGCAAGACGATGGAGTAGGGATGACGGCGCACACGCTCCGTGAGCTGACCGCCTTCCTCATAGCCAACATAACCCGGAGGGGCACCGATGAGGCGGGAGGTGTTGAAACTCTCCGAATACTCACTCATATCAATGCGGATCAGTGCCTCGGCACTGCCGAACATCTGCTCAGCCAACTTCTTCGCTAAGTAGGTCTTACCCACACCCGTAGGACCTAAGAACATAAACGCGCCGATGGGATGATTAGGCTCTTTCAAGCCAATGCGGTTGCGCTGGATGGCCTTTACCATCTTCTCGATAGCCGCATCCTGTGCAATCACAGATGCTTTCAGTTCCTGCTCCAGGTTCTTCAAACGAATGCCCTCCGACTGTTCCATGCGCTGTACGGGAACACCCGTCATCATCGAAACCACCTCGGCCACCTCTTTCTCTGTAATCACCTTGCGCTCTTCGTCCTCTCCGCATGTCCATTTCTCCTGCAGCACCAGCAAATTCTGCTCAAGTTGCAGTTGCTTGTCACGATAGCCCGCAGCCAACTCAAAGTCCTGACTACGCACGGCCAATTGTTTCTTCTCCTTTGTCTCAGCAATCTGCTTTTCCATTTCCGTAATCTCCGGTGGAATGACAGCATGCTGCAGGTGCGTCCTTGAGCCCACCTCGTCGAGCGCATCGATAGCCTTATCAGGGAAGAAACGGTCGGTAATATACCTGTCTGTCAGTTTGACACATGCCAAAATGGCATCGTCGGTATAGCTCACATGGTGATGTTGTTCGTATCTCTCCTTGATGTTATGCAGGATATGAATCGTTTCCTCAACGGTTGTAGGCTCCACGATAATCTTCTGGAAACGGCGCTCCAAGGCCCCGTCCTTCTCAATGGAGTTACGGTATTCATCGAGTGTGGTGGCACCGATGCACTGTATTGTTCCGCGTGCCAGGGCAGGCTTCAGGATATTCGCTGCATCCATGCTTCCAGGAGTTGATCCCGCTCCAATCAGCGTGTGAATCTCATCGATGAAAACGATGATATCGGGATTGGCCTCAATCTCTTTGATCAAGGCGCGGATGCGCTCCTCAAACTGTCCGCGGTATTTCGTACCAGCCACCACAGCCGTCATGTCCAGGTTCACCACCCGTTTGTTGAACAGCATAGGTGAGGTGTGGCGCTGGGCAATCATCTGTGCCAGTCCTTCAACAATGGCACTCTTGCCTACACCGGGCTCACCAATCAGAATCGGGTTGTTCTTCTTACGGCGACCTAAGATCTCAATGACGCGTTGGAGTTCACGCTCACGACCCACTACGGGATCGAGCTTGCCCTCTACTGCCGCCTTCGTCAGATCCGTACTGAAGTTATCCAGTACTGGTGTCTTACCATCACCCTTACGGGTCTTCGTGGTGGTCTTGTTCGACTGATGGTTATCATTAGTCTTTCCGCCATCAACGGGAGCATCGTCTTCCTCATCTTCTTCCGGCAGACCGATTCCGTTCATGGGGTGTATAGGCTCCTTCTTCTGGGAGAAGAAAGCCAGGGCATCATCATAGTCCATATTATTGAATTCTAATACTACTTTAGCGCCGTTGTCCACCTGGTCGTGTAGAATGGCCAACAGCAAATGGGGTACATCAACGGTTGTCAGGGCTTGGATGCGCGCCTCAAGCACAGCAAGTTTCAGCACATTACTTGCTTTCTCATTGAGAATCAGTTCCTGGGTGTTGATAGGGTAGGTGTATTCCTCCTCGCGCACCTTCTGTTCCAGTTCCATCTTCATCGACTGCAGATTGATGTCGCGCGTCATGAAATACTCCCTCACCAGACCCTGCTTGTCGCGCAGAATACCCAACAAGAGATGTTCGGGTCCTACAGATCTGCTGGCCAGACGCACAGCCTCCTCACGACTGAACGCAAGGATCTGAGAAACCTTTGGTGAAAACTGACTGGTCATGATCGTATTTCCTTAATAATTATATATGATATTCTGTTGCAAAATTAATGTTTTTATTCAAACGTACAAAAATTATGCCAGAAAACCTTGTTATTCTGAAAACAGTTCTTTGATAACAAGGTCTTTATTGGTGACGAATGCCAACATGTCACGATAGATATAGCAATCGTTGTAAGTGGTGGGTTGCAGTGTTCCATCTTCTACCACATAGATTGCAGCATCGGGGTAGGCAAGGATGACTGGCGAGTGGGTGGAGATGATAATCTGTGAACCTGCTCTTACAGCTTCTTTCATCCACACCAGAAAACGAAGCTGGTTGATGTAGGATAGGGCAGCCTCAGGCTCGTCGAAGATATAGAGACCCTTGTTCTTGAGTCGGTTGGTGAACAATGCCATGAAGCTCTCACCATGCGATTGCTCGTGCAGGCTCACACCGCCATAGCTGTTCAGCATACTGATGTCATCTTCTGCAATCCTGTCTACTTCGGAGGCAACATTATAGAAACTCTCTGCACGGAAGAAGAAAGCATTTCTGTAGCTCAAATCGACTCTCACGGCGCGTAATTCCTCGTAAAGTAAAGAATGGGTTTCTTTTGTTCTGAAGTTGAAATTCTTACTACCACCTTCGGCATTCAGTCCGAGAAGATTAGCTATGGCTTCCAACAGGGTTGACTTGCCCGAACCGTTTTCCCCGACGATGTAGGTAACGCTTTTCGAAAACTCCAAGGTCTTGAGGTTACGTACAATGGGGAGGTTGAACGGGTATCTGTCGTCTGCCGATGGAACATGCTCATTCCGTATTGCCTTCAGAAATATGTTTTGACCGTTGTTGTTCATTGTTCTTTCTATTAGACGTCTCAATGTGGAGAAAAGTTATATCTTTAACTTTGTTTAAGGTACTCTTGTTCGGAAAATTGCAAATAAATTTGCATTTTCACTCACTTAATCGTACCTTTGCAGCCGATTTAATTAAATATTGTAAGTAAAAGGCTATATTTTATATCGATTATGTCAGATAGTCAGTCAATCGTAGGACACAAGATCAAAGGGATCAGAGAGTCTAAGAACCTCACCATTGAGGAGATTTCAGAACGTAGTGGCTTGTCGGCCGAGCAGATTTTGTCTATTGAGAATGACGAGAACCTGCCATCGTTAGGTCCGCTGATCAAGATTGCCCGTGCATTAGGTGTTCGTTTAGGAACCTTCATGGACGATAATGATGCATTAGGTCCGGTGGTATGTCGTGCTGCCGATCGGGAGCGAAACAGCAGCATCAGTTTCTCCAACGATGCCACCGATGCCCGTAAACATATGGAGTATCATCCTTTGGCACAGCAGAAAGCGGGTCGCCACATGGAACCGTTCGTTATTGACATCAATCCTGAGGACACCCCTAACTTCCAACTCTCTGAACACGAAGGAGAGGAGTTTATCTATGTGATGAACGGTGAGGTGGAGATTGTGTACGGAAAGGATACCTACACCCTGAAAGAGGGCGACAGCATCTTCTACGACTCCATCGTGAAGCATCATGTGCATGGTGCACCAGGCAAGAGCGCGAAGATTCTCGCCGTTGTATATATACCCTTTTAATAGTTGACAGTTAATAGTTGACAGTTTATAGTTAAGATGGGAAATAATGTAAGATTAGACATGGCTGGCAGACCACTGCCAGATAGAACATACCCCGCAGAGACTGGTTCTGCTGGTTATACGCTTCATGAGAAGACCTTGGGACAGTGGCTCGAATATTGGGCTGAAACCACACCCGACAAGGAATACATCGTGTATTCCGACCGTGACCTCCGCTTTACCTGGAGTAAGTTCAACGAGCGTGTGGACAATCTGGCCAAGGGTCTTATCGCCATTGGTGTTAAGCGTGGTTCCAATGTGGGTATCTGGGCCACTAATGTGCCCGACTGGCTCACGTTCCTTTACGCCACAGCCAAGATCGGTGCCGTGCTGGTAACGGTAAACACCAACTACAAGCAGAACGAGCTGGAATATCTGTGTAAGGACTCCGATATGCATACCCTGTGTATCACTGATGGTACATGGGACTGTAACTATGTGGACATGACCTACACGATGCTGCCGGAACTGAAGACCTGCGAACGCGGTCATCTCAACAGCGAACGCTTCCCATATCTGAAGAACGTAGTATATATAGGTATGGAGAAGTATCGCGGTATGTTCAACACAGCCGAACTCTTGCTGCTTGGTCAGAATATCGAAGATGAGACGCTGCTCGAGATGAAGAGCAAGGTGACCTGTCATGATGTGTGTAACATGCAGTACACCAGCGGAACGACAGGCTTCCCCAAGGGTGTGATGCTGACGCACTACGGTATTGCCAACGATGGCTACTTCACGGGCGAGAACATGGGCTTCACACAAGATGACAAGCTCTGTGTCTGCGTACCGTTGTTCCACTGCTTCGGCGTTGTGCTGGCCACCATGAACTGTCTGACACATGGCTGTACAGAGGTGATGGTGGAGAAGTTCGATCCTTTGGTGGTATTGGCCTCTATCCATAAAGAAAGGTGTACGGCGGTGTATGGCGTACCCACGATGTTCATTGCCGAACTGAATCACCCGATGTTCGATATGTTCGACCTGACCTGTCTGCGTACGGGTATCATGGCCGGATCGCTCTGTCCTGTGGAACTGATGAGACAGGTGAGCGAGAAGATGTATATGACCATCACATCGGTCTATGGACTCACAGAGAGTTCGCCGGGTATGACTCAGACCTGTCTGAACGATACCTTCGAGCAGCGCTGCACCACCGTTGGTCGCGACTTCCCCTTCGTAGAAGTGAAAGTGCTGGATCCCGAAACAGGAAAGGAATGTCCTGTGGGTGTCCAGGGCGAGATGTGCTGCAAGGGCTTCAACGTGATGAAGGGATACTATAAGAACCCCGAGGCTACGGCAGAGGTGATTGATGAGAACGGGTTCCTCCATTCAGGCGACTTAGGTATTAAGGACGAGCAGGGCTTCTATAAGATTACGGGACGTATCAAGGATATGATCATCCGTGGTGGTGAGAACATCTATCCGCGCGAGATCGAGGAATTCCTCTACCATATGCCTGGCATCCGTGATGTACAGGTGGCTGCCGTTCCTTCGAAGAAATATGGTGAGGCTGTTGGAGCCTTCATCATTCTGGAAGAAGGTGTGAAGATGGAGCCCGAGGACGTACAGGAGTTTTGCCGTGGAAAGATTGCCCGTTATAAGATTCCCAAGTATGTATTCTTTATCGATCAGTTCCCGCTGACAGGCTCCGGTAAGATCCAGAAGTTCAAGCTCAAAGAGATGAGTCTGCAGCTCTGTGAGAAACTGGGAATTGAAGTAATCTGATTCCATTCAATTAAAATATCAAAAAATACGTGTTTTTTGTGACAGCATATTTGTGTATGTCACAAAAAATGCGTACTTTTGCTTTGTTTTAGAGGTCAAAAGCCGTTAGAGGGGCTTTAAATGGCCTTAAACGGCATTTTTAATCTTTTTAAGATTGATCAATGACAGGTTGAACCGATAAGAACAAAGAAAAGACTATAAAAAGAAATGGACGAGAATCAGACATTTGATGGTGGACAGACCATCGACAATGACAGAATTATCAAGATCAACATCGAGGAGGAAATGAAATCCTCCTATATCGACTATTCGATGTCGGTAATTGTTGCCCGTGCCCTTCCTGATGTGAGAGACGGATTCAAACCCGTGCACCGCCGTATCCTCTATGGTATGGCCGGAATCGGTAACACGAGCGACAAACCCTATAAGAAATGTGCCCGCGTGGTAGGTGAGGTGCTGGGTAAGTACCACCCCCACGGCGACAGCTCAGTGTATGGCGCATTGGTACGTATGGCGCAAGACTGGAATATGCGCTACACATTGGTTGACGGACAAGGAAACTTCGGTAGTGTTGACGGCGACTCTGCCGCTGCTATGCGATATACCGAGTGCCGTCTCTCCAAGATGGGTGAGCATATCATGGACGACTTGGAGAAGGATACCGTTGACATGGTGAACAACTTCGATGATTCACTGACGGAGCCGAGCGTGATGCCGACGAAGATTCCTAACCTGCTGGTGAACGGTGGTAACGGTATTGCAGTTGGTATGGCTACCAATATCCCGACACACAACCTGGGTGAGGTCATCGACGGCTGCTGTGCCTATATCGACAATCCTGAGATTGATACCGAAGGACTGATGCAGTATATCCAGGCTCCCGATTTCCCCACAGGTGCTTATATCTACGGTCTGCAGGGCGTGAAAGATGCCTACGAGACGGGTAGGGGACGAATCGTGATGCGTGCCAAGGCCGAAATCGAGAGTCATGAGGCTCATGACAAGATTGTCATCACTGAGATTCCTTATGGCGTGAACAAAGCACAGCTCATTGAGTATATTGCCGACCTGGTAAAGGAAGGGAAGCTCGAGGGTATCTCGTACGCCAACGACGAGTCTGGTCGTCAGGGTATGCGTATCGTCATCGACGTGAAGAAGGATGCCAACGCCAACGTGATTCTGAACAAGCTGTTCAAGATGACGGCTCTGCAGAGCGCCTTCTCTGTGAACTGCATTGCTCTGGTAAAGGGACGTCCCCGTCTGCTTTCCCTGAAGGAATGCGTGAAGTACTTCGTGGAGCACCGTCATGATGTGACCATCCGTCGCACCAAGTACGACCTGAAGAAAGCTCAGGAGCGTGCCCATATCCTCGAAGGACTGATCGTTGCTGTGAACAACATCGACGAGGTGGTACATATCATCCGTAACTCATCCACACCGAGTGATGCCCAACGTAACTTGGAGAAACGCTTCGACCTGGATGAACTGCAGTCGAAGGCCATCGTGGATATGCGTCTGTCACAGCTCACTGGTCTGCGTGTGGATCAGCTCCATCAGGAGTTTGACGACTTGCAGAAGCTGATTGCCGACTTGCAGGAGATTCTTGACAATCCCGAGCGCTGCAAGCAGGTGATGAAGGATGAGCTGCAGGAAGTGAAAGAGAAATATGGTGATCCGCGCCGTACACAGATTGTTCCTGATGAGCATGAGTTCAATGCAGAAGACTTCTACCCGAACGATCCTGTAGTGATCACGGTAAGTCATCTGGGCTATATCAAGCGTACTCCGCTGTCGGAGTTCCGTGAGCAGGCTCGTGGTGGTGTAGGTGCCAAGGGTGCCCGTACCCGTGATAACGACTTCACGGAATATATATATCCGGCCACCATGCACCAAACGATGCTCTTCTTCACCAAGAAGGGTCGTTGCTACTGGCTGAAGTGCTACGAGATTCCTGAAGGCGACCGTAATTCGAAGGGTCGTGCCATCCAGAATCTGTTGAATATCGACAGTGATGACTCAGTAAACAACTTCTTGAGACTTCGCGGTAAAGGTCTTGAAGATCAGGAGTTTGTTAATAGTCATTATATCGTCTTCGCAACCAAGAACGGTATCGTTAAGAAGACTTGTCTGGAAGCTTATTCCCGTCCTCGTGCAAACGGTGTGAACGCTATCAATATCTTGGAGAATGACGAGGTTGTAGATGTTCGTCTCACCAACGGTAAGAACGAACTGATCATTGCCAACCGCAACGGTCGTGCCGTCCGCTTCAATGAGAATGCCGTCAGAACAATGGGTCGTGTGGCCACAGGTGTTCGAGGCATGCGCATCGACGATGGTGATGATGCTGTGGTAGGCATGGTGGTGGTGAACAATCCTGAACAGGAAACCATCATGGTGGTAAGTGAAGAGGGCTACGGTAAGCGTTCGCAGGTAGAGGACTACCGTGTGACCAACCGTGGTACCAAGGGTGTGAAGACCTTGAACATCACCGATAAGACCGGTCGTCTGGTGGCCATCAAGAACGTTACCGACGAGAACGACCTGATGATCATCAACAAGAGCGGTATCGTGATCCGTCTGGCGGTGGCCGACTGCCGTGTCATGGGTCGTGCTACACAGGGTGTACGACTGATCAACCTGACCAAGAAGAACGATGTCATTGCCAGTGTATGTAAGGTGATGAGTTCTGAACTGGAGGCAGTGGTTGAACAGAAGAGTCGTGAGGAGTGGGCACAGACCTCAGAGGCTATCCGAAAGGATGTGACAGCTGAGTCGGCTACTGAGAATGAGAGTACTACTCCAATCGTCGATTTCGTTGATGATGAGATAGTTGAGGAACCCTAATCAGTAGATGACAGACGACGAATTAAACTTTTTTGAATTGTGTTAGTCAAAACAAGCGAATGAAATAGATTATTTAATTACCTTTTTAATAAACAAGCTTATGAAGAAAATGATCATGATGGCTGTTGCTTCCCTGGTGGTTGTTTCAGCCGGTGCACAGAACAAGGATTTCCAGAAGCAGATGAAAGCAGCAAGTGCTTATCAGGAAGCATTGGGAGTCTTGAACTCTAACTTGAGTGGCCTGTCTGCTGAGGACAAGGCGCTGGGCTATAACAGATTGGTTGATCTGGCTATGGACAAGTTCAACAAAGAGAACAACATCAAACTGACCAACCAGGTGACTCAAAAGAATGATCCCTTCGACAACGATGGTATGATTGAGGCTGCTGAGAATGCGCTCAAGGCTGGTATGGAGTGCGATAAGTTCGACCAGATGCCCAATTCAAAGGGTAAGGTAGCTCCGAAGTTCCGCAAGAAGAATGCAGAGCGTCTGCTCGCAGCACGTAACCTGCTGCTCTCTGCAGGACAGGATCTGTATAACGATAAGAAGTATGATGCAGCACAGAAAGCCTTCGGTCTGTTCGTTGACAGTCGTAAGGATCCGTTGTTCTCTGAGTCTGACTTCTCTGCTGAGACTTTTTACACGCAGATTGCTTACTTCGCAGCACTCGCTGCCTACAACAACCACGACTTCCCTGCAGCCAGCAACTATGCTGACCTCTGCAAGAACGATGCTGAATATGGCAACGAAGCTATGGATATCAAGGTGCTGAGTATGAAGGCACAGCTGAAGACCAAGGAAGACTCTGTGAAGTACATGAACGACCTGAAGGCACTGCATGCACAGGAGCCGGAGAACGAGCGTTACTTCTCTCTGCTTACCGAGTACTATCAGAATACTCAGGACAATGCTGCTAAGAAGGCTCTGATTGAAGAGCAGGTGGCTAAGTATCCGAGCAAGATGTCATGGGCACTGAAGGGTGAGAGCGACATGAACGAATCAAAGTGGAAGGAAGCCATTGATTCTTACAAGAAGGCTCTTGAGCTTGACAACGACTTCCTCCAGGTACGCTACAACCTCGCTCTTTGCGAGAACCAGCAGGCTATTTCCTTGCGAGAGGCAGCTGGTGGAAACATGACTCCCGAAGTGAAGCAGTATCTGCAGAACTCTATTGACAACCTGCTCATCATCAAGGAGAAGGATCCTAACCGTGAGATGGTGAACTGGGCCTACACCTTGTATCAGGCTTACTACCTGATTGGCGACGAGGCTAAGGCAAAGGAATTGGAATCACTTGTACAGTAATAAACCTTACAGGGGATCATGTTCTATGGTCCCCTGTTTCACTTGAATGGAATGAAGCGTATCGTTATCTTATCGCTTCTCTTGATAATACTGGTACCGTGCTTGAACGCTCAACGAAAGGAGATCGGTCAGGCACGTACTTTTATGAAGAGTGGTAAGAACTTTGACCGGGCGGAGAAGCTCATGCGTGACTTGCTGAAGGACAGTGCGAATCAGGAGAATCTGAAAATTCACAGTATTCTCTGTGATGCGCTCCGTAAACAGTATGAGGCAGGGAACATGAAGATGTATCTGAAACAGAAGGTGGATACGGCGCAGCTGTTCCATCTGACAAGGACGATGTTCATGGACTTCGAGACGCTGGATTCATTGGATGCGCGACCTAACAAGAAAGGGGAGGTGAAACCCCGTTATCGCGACAAGAACGCACAGTTCCTGAACACCTACCGCATGAACCTGTTTAACGGTGGGGTGTTCTTCATCAGGAAACAGGACTATCTTACAGCCTATAAGATGTTCGACATGTACATCGACTGTGCTCAACAACCGTTGTTTACCTCATACCATTATCCTGACAGTCCTGAGGCAGCCTACTGGACGGTCTTCTGCGGCTATAAGATGCAGGATGCCGACTTGGCTTTGAAGTATGCCGACATGGCGCTGGAAGATACTGCTCATCTGGAGTTCACGTATGAGTATCTGGCTGAGATCTACAAGAAGCAGGACGATAGGGAACGGTATGTGCAGGCGTTACGCGATGGGTTCTTCCGCTATAAGGATAACAAGTATTTCTTCACGTACCTGATTGACCATTACAATGCCGTTCAGCAGTCTGACTCTGCCATGCACATCGTCGATGCTGCGCTCGAACATGATGCCAACAGCGAATTGTTCCTCTTTGCCAAGAGTAATCTGCTGTTGAACACGGGCAGGTACGATGAATGTATTGCGTTGTGCGACACGATGATTGCGCGCAACGACTCACTGGCCGATTTCCATTACAATGCCGGTGTGGCCTATATGAACCAGGCTTTCATCATCCAGCGCGACCAGAAGATGAACGCCAAGACACGCAAGAAGGTGAGTGAGAAATACAACAAGGCAAAGAACTATATAGAACGCTACCGATTATTGGCACCCGACCAGAAAGACAAGTGGGCAGCAGCGTTGTATAATATCTACTTGCAGCTGAACATGGGTAAGCAGTTTGAGGAGATTGACAAACTTCTGCGCTAATCTTCTTACCTCTCACCTCTAATCATCTCATTTGTAAATCACCTCCTGATAGCCTACCAGCTTGTCGGTACGGTCGCCCTGTCCCTTGAAATACACCAACATCTGGTAGCTATTCTCCGTCTGGTAGAAATCGCCCTCGGTGGGCATGGTTCTCAGCGTTCCATCAGGGCGCATCAGCAGGTACTGGTACGAGTAGTAACCCAATTTCTGCATCAGTACCGCCTCATAGCATTTCGTTTCCTCATTATACGCCATCTTGTATTCTGGCAGGAAACGGTCGTTTGTCCAAGCATTGTTAATATATACATCCCCTGCAACAGGTGTTGGACATGCAAGGGTGTAGTGCACCATGACATAGTCGGATAGGGTATGGATATCCACGTTGTCACTGTTTCTGATCAGGAACGCGCCGTTAGCATCCTCGTCATACACATAGTTGTTTCGTGGCTCGTCCAGGAAGGGGTAGGCATGGAAATGCTGTCCGTCCCATTCAATGCGGTCTATACCCATCGTAGGATGGTCCACATCAAGCACCTCGAATTTACGGTATTCATTACCAGCGGGAAAGATCAGGTCGCGACAGTGCAGCCACTGCAGTCCGTTGTTCATCACATACTGCGGCTGCGCGTTGATCTTGGCATTGTCCCACCGCCTGTTCTGCATCACCACCGTCTTGATCTGTTCCTGCGGCACCACCACCGTCTGACCGCCGTAGTTCACCGTGGCGGCTACCTGTTGGTGAGCGTTGTTAATATCTATGTCGGTGTTGGAACTCACCGTCATCTGTACCCCCATCAGCGGTTCCAGTACCATGAAGCAGGCAGTGAACATCGGCTCATAGTCGTTGTTCTCATCCATCACCGTCAGCTTATAGTTCCCGCTCATCTTGATGCGGCATCGGTCGTTGGGTATACGTAACGCATAGTGCGTATAGAGGATATTGGTGTTCAACGACTCCCTATAGTCATCTATCGTGTTCCCTTCCGTAAACCCACTGATATAGTCGTTGGGAAACAACTCCTCCGAGACGGTCCAGTCGGCCTCGCAGTGCTCAATCTTATAAGTATATCGGTGATATTCGTGAGTGAGATCGTCAAAGTCAATGCATATCGGTTCGCTACCGTTCAGCTGGACAATGGGCAGCGCCATCCAGCGGTCGCCCGCCATCACCTGCAGCGAAGCAATCCTGTTACTGAATACCTCGTTGCGCTGTGCGCTCATCACCATGACGTGCATGAGCAGCAAGAACAGACAGATTTGTTTGATTCCCTTCATACTGTTTGTCTATGTGCTGACAAATGTACATAAAAATCAGAAATGAATAGGGGATGAGAGACATGAATTAAAGAAATTTAAGAAACATAGGTGGAAAAAAGAGGTGTTTATTTGGCCGTTTCGGGGATTTTGTGTTAATTTGCAAATCCTTGCGAAATATTTTTAATGACAATCAAAAGATGAAGAAACTATTTATCCTTATGCTGATGGTGGCCGTATCGGTCAGCGTTTCAGCTCAGACAAAGAAAGTGTCGGTTCTTGGTGACTCTTATTCAACCTTCAAGGGCGTTGGTCCCTCTCATTACGCTCCGTTCTATCCAAACGACAGAAATGATGTCGTAGAGGTGGAGCAGACATGGTGGAGCCTTTACATCAAGGCAAAGGGTTACACTTTGGAGAAGAACGATTCATGGGGTGGTACAACCATCTGTGGTACGGGCTATGGCCGTATGGATTCTTCTCGTAACAACTTCATTGCCCGCGTGGATAGTCTGGGAAATCCCGACATCATCTTCGTTTTCGGAGGAACCAATGATGCATGGGCCAACTCACCAGTAGGCGAGTATCAGTATTCCGATTGGACAAAAGAAGACTGCAAGAATTTCCGTCCTGCACTTGCTTCTCTGACCGACATGCTCCAGAAGCGTTACGCCAAGGCGAAGATTGTCTTCCTCCTGAACTCTGAGTTGAGAGAGCCTATCAATGAGTCGATGCGTGAAGTGTGCAAGCATTACAATGTTCAGCTCGTTGAACTCCATGATATTGAGAAGCAGAACGGTCATCCGTCCATCAGCGGTATGAAGAGTATCTGCGAACAGCTCCTGGAAGCAGGACTGTAATAGAACCTCATAAACAAATCCAGTGCCCCGGTCTGCCGCTGGTGCCTTCCTGGCACGAGAGGAAAGTCCGGGCAGCACAGGGCGCCCCACTTCCGAAAGTAGAAGCTATTGGTGACAGTAGGTGTAGGCAGAAGAAAATAACCGCCCCTGATTCAGGGGTAAGGGTGAGAAGGTGGTGTAAGAGACCACCAGCCGTTGGGTGATCAACGGGCTGTGCCAGCTGGGGGCTGCAAGTTCATGTAAACCGTTGACTGAGGGTTGCCCGCCCGAGTTCAGCGCTTCGGTGACTGATGCAACGGAGGGTAGAATGCTAGAGACGCATGGTGACGTGCGTAGTAGATAAATGGCAGACACAGACTACGTCTGGACAGAACCCGGCTTATAGGGGCACTGGATTTTTAATTCCCAAAGCGGGTATTTGGAATTAAAAATTGAAGAATTAAAGAATTGAAGAATTGAAGTTTATAAGCGACTACGTCGCGTTCAAAGTTGACTCCGTCGACTTTTGTCACGACTCGGCCAATCAAGCAAGCTTGTTGGTTCTCGCTGTTCCAAAAGTTCAAAGTTGTTTAAGAGGCTGATACAATTCCTGAAGGTGGATATCTGGCAGGTGCAACGCGAGGATATCTCACCACTGCGATACCTTCTTTATGAGGTCATCAAGAAGGTGTTGCTGGCGGTGGAGTATTTCACCACCAAGAGGATGATGGATTCAGCCGCCGCGCTTACCTATTCCACACTGCTGGCTATCGTGCCCATCATGGCAGTGGTGTTTGCCATTGCCCGTGGCTTCGGCTATAACAAATATATCGAGACCTGGTTCCGTGAGGCGCTTTCCTCGCAACCGCAGGTGGCCGAAGCCATCATCGGCTTTGTCAATTCCTATCTGGTACACACCAAGAGCGGTATCTTCTTGGGAATCGGTCTGCTGTTCATGCTATGGACGGTCATCATGCTGATCAGTAACATCGAGAAAGCTTTCAATGATATCTGGCAGGTGAGCACGCCCCGCAGCATCTTCCGTACCATTACCGACTACATGGCGATGTTCCTGTTGGCGCCGATCATCATCGTGGTTACATCTGGTATTTCCATCATGATGGCCACCTTTGCCAACGGTATTGGCGAGACACTCATCGTTGGTCCTACCTTACGCTTCTTCCTTCGCTTATTACCTTATATTATTATGTCGGGTGTGTTCATTGCGCTGTATGTGTTCATGCCCAACACGAAGGTGAAGATCAAGAGTGCGATTATTCCAGGAATCCTGGCCGGTGTGGCCATGCAAGGACTTCAGCTGGTGTATATCCATTCGCAGATCTGGGTGACGGGCTACAACGCCATCTACGGTTCGTTTGCCGCCTTACCCTTATTCATGCTATGGGTACAGATATCCTGGACCATCTGTCTGTTTGGTGCCGAACTGGCCTATACCAACCAGAACCTGGAGAAGTTCGCCTTCAGAGCCAGTACCGATGATTTGAGTCATCGATACCGTTTGCTGCTCAGTGCCTACCTGATGACGCTGATCTGTCGTAGGTTCGAAGAAGGGAAGAAGCCCTATACGGCCTTGGAACTGAAGCTGGAAACGAATATTCCCATCCGTATTACCCATGATTTGCTGGAGAACCTTACTCGTGTTCATCTGTTGTCGGAAATGACGAACGACGAGAAGGGAACCGAGGCGGTGTATCAGCCAGCAGAGTCAACAGCCCGTTTAAGTGTGGGTATGATGATCGACCGTCTGGAGGCGGAGGGGAAATGGAAGCTCATGCCCGACCTCCAGTTGTTCAAGTCGGATGAGCTCATGAAGGCTATCCGCCAGCGTAAGGATTATCTGCAAAAACAAAGGGATATCCTGTTCAAGGATATCCCGTTATTGAGGAATGAGGAATGAGGAGTGTTATCTTCCATTCAATCTGTTCTTGATCTTATCCACATAAGCATCGATCACGGCTACGGCGGTGATGTTCACCACGTCGCGTACCGAAGAACCGAAGTCGGTGAAGTGAATAGGCTTGTTCAGTCCCATCTGGATCGGACCGATGATCTCCACGTCAGCATCCAAGGCCTGAAGCATCTTGTAGGATGAGCGTGCGCTGGTGAGGTTCGGGAAGATCAAGGTGTTCACATCCATGCCCTTCAGACGGGTGAACGGATAGAGGTTGTCGCGCAGCTCCTTGTCGAGTGCGAAGCCCAGCTGGATCTCACCGTCGATGATCAGATCAGGATAATCCTCCTGCATCTTCTCCACGGCTAAGCGTACCTTACGTGAACCCTCACTGCCGTCGCTACCGAAGTTCGAATGACTCACCATGGCGATACGTGGTTTCTCGTTGAAGAAACGTACGGTGGTAGCCGAGAGCTTGGCAATGTCGATGAGCATCTCGGTGGTGGGGTTAGCGTTCACCAGTGTGTCGGCGATGTAGAGCGTTCCCTTGGGAGAGTTGATGATATGCATCGTACCGAAGTTCTTGTATTCAGGACGGATACCTATCACCTCCTTAGCCACCTTGATGGTATTGGAATATTTCGTGTACAGACCGGTGATGAAAGCATCAGCCTCGCCAGTCTCTACCATCATCATACCGAAGTAGTTGCGTTCGAACATCTTATCGTTAGCCTCCTGGAACGTGTAACCGTCACGCTGACGCTTCTCGGTGAGGATACGTGCATAGCGCTCACGGCGTTCCTGCTCGCGGGGATGACGGAGGTTCACAATGTCGATACCCTCCAAGTTCAGGTCGAGCGAGTTAGCCAGCTTCTCGATGGTCTCCTCATTACCCAGCAGGATAGGCTGACAGATTCCCTCGGCCTTGGCCTGTACGGCAGCCTTCAGCATGGTGGGGTGTACAGCCTCGGCAAATACCACGCGCTGCGGATGGGCAGCGGCGGTGGCATAGAGTTTCTGGGTGAGCTTGGTTTCCTGACCTAACAACACCGACAGTGAGTTCTTGTATTCATCCCAGTTCTCGATGTTCTTACGAGCCACGCCACTGTCGATAGCGGCCTTGGCCACAGCTGCCGACACCTCAGTAATCAATCGAGGATCAACAGGTTTGGGGATGAAGTACTCCCGTCCGAAGGTGAGGTTATTGACATGATACACATCGTTCACCACATCAGGAACAGGCTGCTTGGCCAGGTCGGCGATAGCATGAACGGCAGCCATCTTCATCTCCTCGTTGATGGCCGTAGCATGAACGTCGAGGGCTCCACGGAAGATATAGGGGAAACCAATCACGTTGTTGATCTGGTTGGGGTAGTCGGTACGTCCTGTAGCCATCAAGGTGTCGGGACGAGCCTCCATAGCATCCTCGTATGAAATCTCGGGCACAGGATTAGCCAGTGCGAAGATCACCGGATCCTTGGCCATGGTCTTCACCATTTCCTGGGTCAGCACATTACCTTTCGACAGTCCTACGAACACATCAGCCCCGTTCACGGCCTCGGCCAATGTATGCACATCCCGACGGTCGGTTGCGAAGAACCGCTTCTGTTCGTTCAGGTTCGGACGGTCGCTTGTAATCACACCCTTCGAGTCGAGCATCAGGATATTCTCCTTCTGTGCTCCCAAGGCCATATACAGCTTGGTACAAGAGATGGCGGCGGCGCCAGCACCGTTCACCACGATCTTCACCTTCTTGATATCCTTACCGTTCACCTCCAGCGCGTTCTTCAGTCCTGCAGCCGATATAATGGCTGTTCCGTGCTGGTCATCATGCATCACGGGGATATCCAATGATTTCTTCAGTCGTTCCTCAATGTAGAAACACTCAGGAGCCTTGATATCTTCCAGGTTAATACCGCCGAAGGTAGGGGCGATCTTCTCTACAGCTTCACAGAATTTCTCAGGGTCTTTCTCATCTACCTCAATATCGAAGACGTCGATACCGCCGTAGATCTTGAAAAGCAAACCCTTTCCTTCCATCACGGGCTTACCGCTCATGGCACCTATATCTCCCAATCCGAGAACGGCGGTACCGTTACTGATAACGGCCACCAGATTCCCTTTATCGGTGTATTTGTAAGCGTCGTCGGGTTTCTCTTGTATCTCAAGACAAGGGAAGGCAACTCCTGGCGAATATGCCAGACTCAGATCTGTTTGTGTTCTGTACGATTTGGTGGGTTTTACCTCAATCTTACCTGGTCTGCCGTTCTCATGATAGGCGAGTGCGGCTTCTTTTGAAATCTTAACCATAGCTGTATATTATTATAACAATCTTCTCACCAATAATAAGTGTGTAACGAATAATTGGGTGCAAAGGTACTAAAAAACTGGGTAAGAGTGAAGAAAAACCCAAAAGATTTTCGGGTTATTGAAAAAAAACTTATCTTTGCAATTGAAAACTTACATATATCATTACACGACACGACGCCAGATGGTTAAGTTTAAGAACATCACACCTACCACTTACCGACAGGAATTGAAAGGAAAAATTCTTGTCACAGCCATGAGTTTGTTCAAGCGTGAAGGAATCAAGCGCATCAAGATGGATGATATTGCGCAAGCCCTATCCATCTCCAAGCGTACGCTTTACGAGATCTACGAGAACAAAGAGCAGCTGCTTTGTGAAGGTGTGATCTATGAGCACCAGCTCCGTCAGGAACAGCTTCGCCAGTTCACCGAGCAAGCCGAGAACGAGATAGAGGTGGTCATGGAGTTTATCCGTCTGGAGATAGTCCTTTTAGGAGGTATCAATCCGTTGTTTTTCAGCGAGTTGGCTAAATACGAGCGTGTTGTTGAACTCCTCAACGAGGAACACGAACAGAAACGTCTTCACTCCATGGAATTCGTGAAGAAAGGTATTGAACATGGCTATTTCCGCAGTGATATCAACTACGACATCGTTACCAAGATGAGCGATGCGGTGGTTCAGCATGTCATGATGACGAGGATGTACGAGGAGTATCCCTTAAGCGAGATCTTCAGAAACCATGTGGACATCCTGTTCAGGGGCATCTGCACCGACAAAGGAATAGCCGCGCTTCACCTGTAATAAGCCCATTCCTTTATAACCTCACCACTTGCTTCACACCCTTCACTGTCCTGAGCTTCTTGATCAGGGCATCCAGCTTACTTGTATCTTCAATATTGACCACGAGGTTACCACTGAACAGTCCGTCATGACTGTCGATATTGATGCTTCTCATCACGATCTTTTCTTCTTTCGAGATGATGCTGGTGATGTTGTTTACAATACCGATATCGTCATTACCGATGATGCGTAGGGTGGTGGAATACTGTACCTGTCCTTTGCCGCTCCATTTAGCCCTGACGATGCGGTAGCCGAAACGCTTGCGCAGTTCAGGTGCGTTCGGACAGTCTATGCGGTGAATCTTGATTCCTCCGTTGATGGTGACGAACCCGAACACATTATCCCCATAGATGGGATGGCAGCACTTAGCCAACTGGAAGTCAACACCCTTCAGGTTCTTGTCGATGATAATCACATCATCGCTGCCGTAGGTCATCTCCTCGTCAGGGTGCTCATACACAAACTCATCAGCACTCTGCACGGGCAGGGTAGGTGCCGTACCGTTGTCATGCTGCTGCACTTCCACGTACCGCTCAATCACATTGTTCATGTCGAGCGTACCTTCAGCCAATTGTTTATAGAATTCGCGTGTCTCCTTGATTCCCAGTTTCTTAATCAAGTGGTTAATCACACTCTCTTCTATCTCAATCTTCCTGTTCTTCAGTCGGCGTTCCAGCATCTCCTTCGCCATTGCGCCCTGTTTCACCTGAATATCCTTCAAGGCTAATCTGATCTTCGATTTCGCCCTGCTGGTCTTCACCACATTGATCCAGTCCTGCTTCGGTGTCTGGTTGCTGGAAGTCATCACCTCCACCTGGTCGCCCGACTGCAGTTGGTGGCGGAATGTCACCACCTTATTATTTATACGGGCTCCTGTACACTGGTTACCCACCCGCGAATGGATATGGTAGGCGAAGTCGAGCACCGTGGCCCCCTTGGGGAACTTCAGCAAGTCGCCCTTGGGCGTGAACACATACACCTCGTCCTCATACAAATCCATCTTGAACTCATCAATCATCTGCATGGAGTTCACGTTGTTCTCCAGTGCCGACCGAATACTGTTCAGCCAGTCGTCCAATCCTCCTTCTCCGCTCTTCACGCCCTTGTAGCGCCAGTGTGCAGCCAGACCCCGTTCAGCCACCTCGTCCATGCGCTTGGTACGTATCTGCACCTCCACCCATTTGTTCTCCGGTCCGAGCACGGTGATATGCAGACTCTCATACCCGTTGCTCTTCGGTACCGTCAGCCAGTCGCGCAACCGCTTAGGATTCCCCTGGTACATATTGGTGATGATGGCAAACACCTGCCAGCACATCGACACCTCCTGTGTCCGCGTGGGATTCTCGGTAGTAGGCTCCAGAATGATTCTGATGGCAAACAAGTCGTATATACCCTCGAAGCCGCATTTCTGCTTCTTCATCTTCTGCCAGATGCTATGGATGCTCTTGGTGCGCCCTTTCATGTGGTACGAAAAGCCAGCCTCGCGCAGTTTCTCGTCGATAGGCTTGATGAACTTCTCGATGTAGGCGTCACGACTCTTCTTCGTGGCATTCAGCTTCTCCTTGATCAGATAGTAAGCATCATGCTCCAGGTATTTCAGCGAGAGATCCTCCAGCTCGCTCTTCAGCTTATACAGACCCAGCTTGTGGGCGAGGGGAGCATAGAGATAGCTGGCCTCTTCGCTCACCTGTCGTTTAGCCTCCTCATTCTCCGTGTCGCGTATCTGTCGCAGCAGATTCACACGGTCGGCTATCATGATCAGGATTACCCGCATGTCCTCGGCAAACGACAAGAGGAGATTACGGAAGTTCTCGCTCTCAATCACCGGATTCTTCTTGTATAGCTCCTGGATCCTTACCAATCCGTGGATGATGGTACCCACCGATTCACCGAACTGTTCCTGAATCAGCGACAAGTCGTCCAACCCGTTAATCACACTGTTGTAGAGCAGAATAGCCAAAGCACCGTCACGCTTCAGTCCTTCTTCCTCAACCGCGATGATGGCAGTATGCAGACTCTGCAGGACGGGGTTCAAACCGAACACATCCCTTTGCATGCAATCACTGTTCAAAGATTTCATCAGTTCGCCCCGAATCTTCTCCTCATCCCCCTCGTGAAGGGATGAACCGAGCAGTGAACACAACTCCTTCAGCAGTGTGAATATCTGCGTCTTTTCCTCATCGGTGAATATCAGTTTCTCGTCCATGTAAGAATCTTTTATGCAAATGTACGAATAAAATTTGGATTATTGCGCACTTATTTGTATTTTTGCAGAAAATCATTTAAACTACTATAATTATGCTAACAAAAAAAGATTTAGATCAATTAGCTCTGAAGGGAATTTCTGAAGAACAGATCAATACGCAATTGGAAGAGTTCAAGACCGGTTTCCCGTTCTTGAAGTTGGAAGCCGCTGCCAGTATCGGACACGGTATTATCGCACCAGATAGTGAGGAGCGCCAGCGCATGGTTGACGCATGGAACGCCTATAAGGCAGAAGGCAAGAAGATCGTGAAGTTCGTTCCTGCCAGTGGTGCTGCCAGTAGAATGTTCAAGGACATGTTCGCCTTTGTGGACGCGCCCTATGATGTGCCTACCACCGATTTCGAAAAGAAGTATTTCGACAACCTGGAGAAGTTCGCCTTCTACGATGCTTTGGACGCCGCCTGTCTGAAGAACGAGGGCAAGGGCGTGAAAGCCCTGATGGCCGACGGGAAGTACAAGACCGTTGCTGCCACGATGCTGAAGGCAGAAGGCTTGAATTACGGTCAGCTGCCCAAGGGTATGCTCCTGTTCCACAAGTATCCCGAAGGTCCGCGTACCCCCATGGAGGAACATCTGGTGGAAGGTGCGCTCTATGCAGCCAGCAACGGTGAGGCCAATGTGCACTTCACGGTGAGTCATGAGCACATCGGTTTCTTCGAGAAGAAGGTAGCCGAGAAGAAAGACGGTTTGGCCCGTAAGTACGGCATCAAGTACAACATCTCCTTCTCCGAGCAGAAGCCGAGTACTGATACCGTGGCTGCCAATGCCGACAACACACCGTTCAGGAACGATGACGGCTCCCTGCTGTTCCGTCCTGGCGGTCATGGCGCCTTGATTGAGAACCTCAACGAGATTGACGCTGATGTCATCTTCATCAAGAACATCGACAATGTGGTGCCCGACCGTTTGAAGAGCGATACAGTAGAGTACAAGCAGGTCATTGCCGGTGTATTAGTCACCTTGCAGCAGAAAGCCTTTGCTTATCTGCGCCTGCTCGACAGCGGTCAGTACAACCACGAGAAGCTCGAGGAGATTATCCGTTTCGTGCAGCGCGACCTCTGTTGCCGTAAGGCAGATATCAAGGATCTGGAAGATGCTGAACTGGTGATCTATCTGCGCGAGAAGCTGAACCGTCCTATGCGCGTGTGCGGTGTAGTAAAGAACGTAGGAGAGCCCGGTGGCGGTCCGTTCCTGACCTACAACCAGGATGGAACAGTATCCTTGCAGATTCTCGAGAGCAGTCAGATTGACAAGACCAACGAGGCCTACATGAAGATGTTCACCGAGGGTACGCACTTCAATCCCGTGGATCTGGTGTGTGCCGTGAAGAACTACAAGGGTGAGCCGTTCAACCTGCCTTCATTTGTTGACAAGACCACCGGTTTCATCAGCAGTAAGAGTAAGGGAGGAAAAGAACTGAAGGCGTTGGAGCTTCCCGGTTTGTGGAACGGAGCCATGAGTAACTGGAGTACGGTATTCGTGGAAGTACCCCTTTCCACCTTCAATCCGGTGAAGACCGTCAATGACCTGTTGCGCGAGCAGCACCAGTAAACTCATCTAATTCCAGCCAACGCATGCTCTTCTCGTCAATCTCATCTTTGAGCGACGAGAGGAGCTTGCTTTTTTCTGTCAGCTCATCCACAGACAGCTTACCGCTGCAGAGGGCTTCCTCAATGCTTTTCTGCTTCTCTTCCAAGGCAGCAATATCTTTCTCCAGCTGCGCCATCTCCAGTCGTTCCTTATAAGTAAGCTTACGCTTGGCGGGCTCTGCCGACTGTTCGTCCGCACGTTCATTCTTTCCTTTGTTACGTTCGTTCTTGTCGGTTGGTTTCTCGTTAGTCGGTTTCTCCTCCTTATCCGCAAACATCCTGTATTGCGTGTAGTTTCCGGGGAAGTCCTTGATCACCCCATTCCCTTTGAACACCAGCAGATGATCCACCACCTTATCCATGAAATAGCGGTCGTGACTCACCACAATCACGCAGCCGGGGAAATCAGCTAAATACTCCTCTAAGATCTGCAGCGTCTGGATATCCAGGTCGTTCGTGGGCTCATCCAGCACCAGGAAGTTCGGGTTCTTCATCAGTACCGTGCACAGGTAGAGCTTACGTTTCTCACCGCCCGAGAGCTTATACACATAGTTATGCTGTTGCTCAGGAGTGAACAGGAAATGCTGCAGGAACTGCGAGGCAGAGAGGTGCTTACCGCCCCCCATGTCGATATACTCGGCAATGTCGGTAATCACGTCAATCACTTTCTGCTGTTCGTTGAACTTGAGTCCTTCCTGCGAGAAATAGCCGAAGCGCACCGTATCACCAATGTCGAACTTCCCACTGTCGATGGGCTCCTGTCCGAGCAGCATCTTGATGAACGTGCTCTTGCCCGTTCCATTACTTCCCACGATTCCCATCTTCTCGAAGCGTGCGAAGTTGTAGTAGAAGTCTTTGAGAATAACTAATTGATCAAAAGCTTTAGAAACATACTGGCACTCGAAGATCTTCGAGCCGATATACACGTTGCGCGATTTCAGTCGTATCTGTCGTTCCTCAATGCGCTGCTTGGCAATCTTCTCCAGCTCATAGAAAGCCTCCTCACGGTAGCGTGCCTTATGACCTCTGGCCTGCGGCATTCTGCGCATCCATTCCAGCTCCCGTCGGTACAGGTTGTTGGCTCGCATAATCTCAGCCCGTGTATTGTCGATACGTTCCTGCCGCTTCTCCAGATAATACGCATAGTTGCCACGGTAAGTATAGATGGTACGGTTGTCCAACTCCAGAATCAGGTTACACACCTTGTCCAGGAAATAACGGTCGTGTGTCACCATCAGCAGTGTTTTGTTCCCCCGTGCAAGATAGCCCTCCAGCCATTCAATCATCTCCAGGTCGAGGTGGTTCGTGGGCTCATCGAGAATCAGCAGGTCAGGTTCCGTAATCAGTACGTTGGCCAGCGCCACCCGTTTCTGCTGACCGCCGCTGAGCTGACCCATGGGTTGCTGCAGGTCGCGTATCTTCAGCTGTGTCAATATCTGCTTGGCCCGCAGCACCTTCTCCTCTTCGCCTTGATGATTGAAGCAAGCATCAATCACCTTCTCTTCTGGATCGAACACAGGCGACTGCTCCAGCATGGCCACTTTCAGGTCGCGACGGAAGATGATCTTCCCGTCGTCATACCCCTCCTTACCCGTAATCACCGAGAGCAAGGTGGATTTTCCAGTACCGTTCTGTGCTATCAATCCCACCTTCTGTCCTTCGGCAATACTGAACGAGATATGCTCGAACAGCACCTGTGCGCCGAACGATTTCGTGAGATCCTGTACGTCGAGAAAGGGAACAGCCATGATGTGTTATTCCGTGGGGTTCTTCAACTCTTTGTTGATACGGTCGATATAGTCGAGCACCTCATCACGTCCCAATTTCTTCTCTGCCGAAGTGATGAAGTAGGGTGGCAGAATCTCCCAGGTGTCTTCCAGCTTCGACATATACGCCTCGGCGTTCATCTTCGCCTTCACCGGTCCTAATTTATCAGCCTTGGTGAAGATGATGGAGAAGGGGATATTGCTCTGTCCTAACCAGTCGATGAACTCCCGGTCGATTACCTGCGGGTCGTGACGGATATCAATCAGCACGAACACGTTGATGAGCTGTTCACGCTGCAGGATATACGAGGAGATCATCTGCTCCAGCTTCTGACGGGTTGTCTTACTCTGCTTGGCGTAGCCGTAGCCGGGAAGGTCAACCAAGTACCACTCGTTGTTCACGATGAAGTGGTTGATGAGCAGTGTCTTACCGGGTGTAGAGGAAGTCTTGGCAAGGTTCTTCCTGGCGCAGAGCATGTTGATCAGACTCGACTTACCGACATTACTTCTGCCGATGAAGGCATACTCCGGCTTCGTATCTTTCGGACAGGTGCGTACGGTGGGGTTACTCACCACGAATTCTGCTTTTGTTATTTCCATATGATAAAATATTTCTGCAAAGTTACGGAAAGTCGAGTGCAGAACAAAAGATTTTAATCTTTTTTATGCCGAGACGGAGTAAGTTCGCGATTTTTTATCGTAAAGGTACGAAAAAGTTCGCGATTTTCATTACCTTTGCAATCAAAATTGCATTCTATGTCCCAATCCCTTGCCCACGAAGGCACACCTTATCCTTCCCAACTGTTGGAGAACGCCGTGGAGGAGTTCGCCAAGTTACCGGGAATCGGTCGTAAGACAGCCCTAAGACTGGTGCTCTTCCTGCTCCGTCAGGAGTCGGACGAGGTAGAGGCGTTTGCCCAGGCCGTGAGCAGGATGCGCAAGGAAGTGAAGTACTGTAAGGTGTGTCATAACATCAGCGATACCGACCTCTGTCCGATCTGTTCAGACCAGCGTCGTGACAGTTCCGTGATCTGCGTGGTGGAGAACATCCGCGACGTGATGGCCATCGAGAACACCCAGCAGTACCACGGACTGTATCATGTCTTGGGTGGCATCATCTCTCCCATGGAAGGAATCGGTCCGTCAGACATCGAGATCGACTCGTTGATCAAGCGTGTAGAGGCAGGCGGTGTTGAAGAGGTGATCTTCGCCTTGAGCAGTACGATGGAGGGCGACACCACGAATTTCTATATCTCGCGCAAGCTCGCTTCCTATCCCGTCAAGCTCAGTGTCATTGCCCGAGGCATTTCCGTGGGCGACGAACTGGAATACACCGATGAAGTAACATTAGGACGTTCAATATTAAACCGTACCCCATTCAATGGATAAAGTAGTGAAGACCCTGAAGGTCTGTTTCTTTGCTCCGATCGTGATCGCCCTGATCCTGGTCGTATTGTATGAAACCGAAGTGATGATTCCTGGATTCAATGGCTTCGGCACCCAGGCATGGTTCATCATTCTCACCGTCATGGAACTGCTCACCATAGCCGTTATTCCTGCCGCCCTGTATCTGTTCAAGATCAAGAAGGTGAAGGAAGCCTTGAAAGCAGAGCCCGTGGCAGCCATGAAGAAGTATGGTGTGATGCGACTCCTGATGCTGGGTTTACCGTTGGTGGCGAACACCGATCTATATTATATGTCGATGAATGTCGCCTTCGGCTACATGGCCATCATCCTATTGCTCGTCCTTCCCTTCGTTTATCCCAGTAAGGCGAGGTGTGAGGAGGAGACAAACTTCCTCGAAAATAAATAAAAAACAAAATTGAAAAAACTTACTGTCGTTATCGTCAATTACAACGTGAAGCACTACGTGGAGCAGTGTCTTCATAGTGTGGAGAGAGCCATTGAGGGTCTCGATGCAGAGGTGGTGGTAGTAGATAACCACTCCCACGACGATTCCGTGACGTATCTTCAGGAACGTTTCCCTTGGGTGAACATCATTGCCAATAACCATAACTCCGGGTTCTCAAGGGCAAACAACATGGCCATACGACAGACACAGGGCGAGTATGTGCTCCTGCTGAATCCTGATACCATCGTTGGCGAGAATGTACTCCGTGAGTGTATTACCTTCATGGACGAACATCCTGATGCCGGAGCCGTGGGCGTAAAGATGCTGAAGAGCAATGGCGAGAAGGCGAGGGAGAGTAGGAGAGGACTGCCTACGCCCATGACAGCTTTCTATAAGGTGTGCGGACTCTGTGACGCGTTCCCTGAAAGTAAGCGTTTCGGGAAGTATTACATGGGTTATCTGCCTTGGGATGAGGCTTCAGAAATAGAGATTGTGAGTGGTGCCTATTGCATGGTTAGAAGAGCCGCCCTTGACCAGGTAGGACTGCTCGACGAGGATTTCTTCATGTATGGCGAGGATATTGATTTGTCGTACAGGGTTCTCAAAGGCAACTACCACAACTGGTATCTCCCCGTGCGCATCCTGCACTATAAAGGCGAGAGTACGCAGAAGTCGAGCTTCCGCTATGTCCATGTGTTCTACGATGCCATGCTTATCTTCTTCAGGAAGCATTTCGGTCAGATGACCTTCCTGTTGAGCATCCCCATCAAGGCGGCCATCTATTTCAAGGCGCTCATTGCCTTGTTGCAGATGAGTACGCAGCGCATCCGTAAGATGTTAGGATTCACGGTGCGGAAACGTGGTGATAAGTCGTATTACCTGTTCATCGGTCATCAGCAGCACCTCGACGATTGTCGTAAGCTGGCCACGGTGAAAGGACTTGATGCTGATTTCCTTGTAGGAGATGAAACCACCTTGCCACAAGGACATCTCGACCGGTTGGAGGAACTCAAGAAGAAAGATTGTGTGTATGTGGTGTATGACACCGAAGCCTATCGTTTCCAAACCATGCTCAGCATCATGGAAACGCAGTATGTAGAAAACATCTCCCTTGGCACCTATTCGCCGCAGACGGGAATGTTGATTACGGAAGAGGAGGTGATGTAACCAAAAAAGGAGACCAAACGGTCTCCTTTTTTGCGGTGCGTACGGGACTCGAACCCGTGACCTCCTGCGTGACAGGCAGGCATTCTAACCAGCTGAACTAACGCACCATGGTTATGTGCTTGGCGAAACGGATGGTTTGCGGTGCGTACGGGACTCGAACCCGTGACCTCCTGCGTGACAGGCAGGCATTCTAACCAGCTGAACTAACGCACCTTTAACCGCATAGTTCCGATTAGCGGGTGCAAAGGTAGGTAATTTTTTCCTTTCCACCAAAAGAAAAGAGGGATTTTTTAGAAAAAAAGTTGCATCAAGCACACAGGATGATAATCCTGCCCATCGAAAAGCCAGTCGTTCAAGATGGCAGTGCGCTGAAAGCCTGCTTTTTGGAACAATCTGAGCGATTCTTCGTTAGCTGTATCAACATACGCAAACAACTGGTGGATGTGGATGATTTCGCGGGCATATTGCTTCAGTTGTTCCAATGCCGCCGTACCCAGACCTTGATGACGATAGGGCTCACGAATCACAATGCCCACCTCTGCGCGGTGATGCTGCGGCTCATAGTTCATCATGTCGATAAGACCAACGGCCGTCCCTTCCTCATTCTCCACCACCAGTCTTACCTGACGGTCGGTAAAGATATCACCCGTGGCCCGAGCCAGGTAGTCGCGGAGCAGGTAACGTGAATACGGCACATTCGTCACCCCCACCTTCCACAAGGCAGGGTTATTCTCTATCTGGTACAACAGCTCCAGATCCTCGGGCTCCATCGCCCTTAGTAGTATTTTGTTTTTCATTGGCTATTGAACTTTACGGATGTTTTACATCCGTTTTTGTGGAGTGTGGAGTGTGGAATGTGGAATGAGATATGATTTCAAGAACAGGTGGTTTGATATGTGAATACTTTATCTCAGTGCTATTCTCATTCCACATTCCACATTCCACACTCCTCGAAACAACTCCTCACTCCTCATTCCACACTCCACACTCTATCATTCCCTCGGCCCTCTCCAGATCCTCCGGCGTATCAATCCCCACCGTCTCAATATCCGTGGTGCCCACCTTGATGCGGTAGCCGTTCTGCAGCCAGCGGAGCTGTTCCAGACTCTCTGCCAGTTCCAGTGACGATTGCGGCAGTTGGGTGATTTCATGCAGTACCTCTGTGCGGTAAGCATAGAGGCCGATGTGTTTCATAAACGGGAATTTTCCCATCCATTGCTCGCGGTCAATTCCGCGCAAGAACGGGATGATGCTGCGCGAGAAATACAGGGCGTAGCCGCGGTTATCAACCACCAGCTTAGGCGAGTTGGGGTTCTCCAGGGCGCTCAATGGCTGCTCAGCCGTGAACGGTTTTCCCAACGTGGCAATCTGCGTGTCAGCGTCCTCAAAGCAACGGCACACCGTCTCAATCTGCGACTGCTGGATAAAGGGCTCATCACTCTGAATGTTTACCACCACGTCATAGTCGCCCTCGATTTTCTGTACCGCCTCCTCAATACGGTCTGTTCCGCTTTTATGGTTAGGTGAGGTCATCACCACCTTGCCGCCAAACGCCTCTACCGCATCGAATATGCGCTCATCATCAGTAGCCACATACGCCTCGTCCAGCACCTTCTTCACCTGCTCGTACACCCGTTGTATCACAGGCTTTCCACCCAGCATAGCCAACGGCTTGCCAGGGAAACGTGTAGATGCGTAGCGGGCAGGGATAATACCTATATACTTCATTTTTTACTCCTTTTTCAATTTTGGGGACAAAGGTACGATTAAGCGAGAACAATACAAAATAAATCAGAATTTATTTTTATTGTCGAGCGTGAGTATCTTCGGCGAAGCCAAAGGTACGATTAAGCGAGCGAAAGTATCTTCGGCGCTATGATAGTCGGCGGAGTAGTTCGATGAGGACGCGCCAGATGTCGTCGATAGTGGAGAGCTCAATGCGCTCACTGGTGGAGTGCGGCTCCACGATGCGAGGACCGATACTTGCCATCTGAATACCTGGATAGTGCTGTACGAAGAACCCTGCCTCAAGGACGAAATGCATGGCTACCATGCGCGGTCGCCAGCCTAAGATATCGTTGAATGTATCGGAGGTAAGACGCAGGAAATCAGACTCTTGATCTTCTTGCCACGCAGGAGCCGACATGATGGTTTCGCTGGTGGCACCATGAGTGGCGAAGACGTTGGCAATGGTCCTACTCAGCCTCTCCATCTCGCTGTCGATGAAGCTGCGGGTGTGGGTGGAAACGAAGAGGTGATCATCTTCCGTCAGGATGCGTCCGATGTTATTGGAGGTTTCCACGGTATCCTTCATCACTTCACTCATCTTCACCACACCTTGCGGAATCTGTTCCAGACAGGTCATGAGCGTTTCGAACGCCTCGCTATTGATCACTGTTTCCTGCGGCTCGCATGCGTTGATGGTGCAAATCATGTGAGCATCGCTCTTGCCATATTCCTTTCGCAGCCATTCGTTCATGGCCTCCTCCTGCTGTTTCATGAACGCTGTGGCCTCGTCGGGAATACATAGAACAACATCGGCCGTTGACGCAATCGAGGCATTGGCCTCACCTATCTTGATACTCGCCACCTTGACATCCTTTTCCTTGCAAATCTCCCGCAGAAGCCTATGTGTGGCCACTACCGCACTGCAACGGTTCTTGTTGATGTCCACACCAGAGTGACCACCCAGTCCGCCCTCCAAGCGAATAGCATACCAACAGCCCTTATCAGCAGCTATCCGCTGTAAAGGGATGCGGTGGAACTGCAGACAAGCACCTGCCGCTCCTGTGGTGATGGTGTCATAGTCCTCTGAATCGAGGTTGATGACCTTACGTCCCCGCAGGAAATCCTTGCTCAGTTGTGAAGCCCCCGACATGCCGTCTTCCTCGTTGGTGGTAGTCATCACTTCTAACGGTCCGTGAACGATGTCGTTACTCTCCAACACAGCCAGTGCCATGGAGAGACCGATACCGTTATCAGCCCCCAGCGACGTGCCTTTGGCCTTCATCCATCCATCCTCTACATACGCCTCGATAGGGGTGTGAAGCGGATCGCTCATGCCCACGCACACCATGTCCATGTGGTTCAGCAGCACGATAGGTTCGGCCCCTTCATGACCGGGTGTTGCAGGCTTGCTGATAACGACACAGTTCTCATCATCGCGCTTGTAAGACAGCTGCAGTCGCTCGGCAAACTGACAAAGGTAGTTGGCTACTTGTTCTTCGTGGTGCGAAGGACGGGGTATCTGGTTCAGTTCCTTGAATATCTGGAACACACGTTCTGTTGTAATCATACGCTGATAGTTTGATTGATTTGAAGGACAAAGATACGATTAAACGAGTGAAAAACCAAACAAAAGCTTGTTTTTGTTTGGTTTTCCGTGTACAAGTATCTTCGGCGCAGCCAGAGTACGATGACATCGTACTAATTTTGGTTGACTCACAAAGTATAACTCTCAAAATCTTTCCTGATCGGATTGACAGTATTTCGAGGTGTTCGAACTGTTCGTTCGTTTGTTTGTTCGCTCCAAACCACACGCTTTGCAAACTATGGCACTTTGCGCTATAAACTATGGCAGTTTCTTGTTGAAAGTGCCTCAAACGCTGATAGCGGGAACGTCAAACGCTGGTAGCGTCTACGGCGTTCAGTGTTTTTTAACAGTTAAAACCTCGTTGTTAAAGGATTTTCACACGCTGTGGCCCCTCAAATTTGGTAGTATGAAAAATATATCGTAATTTTGTAGCATTACTTACTTGCCATCTCCACCGGCCTTGAGGCAATTGACAATGGACAATTTATTCACATTAGTTTCCATGAATGTATTGAGTACCTCAAAAAACGGCGGCAATACGGCGTATCTGCTTTAGCTTCTCCATGAACGACTCATTGCGCTCTGCCATTAGCATGTCATACTCGTTCTGCATGGCAAGGAGTGGAGCTGCCTCAACCCCTAAGGCGGCCTCCATCATCATTGCCAATTCATGATTCAAGGCACGCTTACCATTCAACACTTCGTTTAGTGCAGAATATGATATTCCCATCTTCTTCGCCAGTCCGCGTTGGGAAATGCCACGATACTCCAGCTCGTCCTTTAATACCTCGCCCGGGTGCGTAGGCTTGAACGGCTTCAAGTTGTTGGCTATCATCTTGGAATCTTTTCCTTTTATTGTAATCATTTCAAGTCCTCCTTATTATTTATAATGATTCGATAATTCTATCAAATTGCAGATAGTTGCTATTTGCTTATCTGCTTCAGTTTCTTCAATGAACTCTATCCTATATTGGTCATTCACTCTTACAGAGGATAATCCTTCTTTGTCGCCATGAAGTTTCTCGTAATGCAGCGAACCGTATTTTGACAGTCCAAGCACATTCTCTTGTTGCTTCATAAGATTGACAACCTTTATATACTTGTCAACGATCTGAGGCTGAAACCGATGCTTTTTGTCATGGGCTTTGCCTTGCGTATAGAGTTCTTCTAGATATAATTCTTCGAATGTTATTATCATTTGAGTGCAAAGATATGAATTATTATTGATGTTCGCAAATTTAAGAACGCTTTTCTTCGCAAGAAGAATAATTATGTAATACATTTCTATGAAATATTGTGTAGAATTTCTCGCCGCAGGCGACTAAAAGAAAAAATAGCACATGTTCCAACATGGAACACATGGGTAACGTCTTTTCCTGAGCCACGAAGACACTATCGTTGTTTCGCACAGTTCCTAAAAATCATTAAATAGGGATGAGAAGGATTAAGATTTAAGAAATTGTTTTGTAGTATGGATTATTTTATATACCTTTGGTGATGAATTTAAAACAGACAAATCGTGAAGCATAAAATATTAACACTGATTCTATTGGTAATACCCGCTACAATCATGGCCCAGAAGATTACACTGGGATCGTGTGTAACCAAGGATGGCGGACAGTATAAGGGCGAGATGGTAGGCGGAAAGCCGCATGGCAAGGGCAGCGCCATCTACAAGAACGGCGATATCTACGAAGGTGAGTACCAGAAGGGAAAACGTCATGGCTACGGTGTCTATACCTTCTCTGACGGTGAGAAGTACGAAGGCGAATGGTATCAGGACCAGCAGCATGGCCGTGGCACCTACTATTTCATGAACAATAATAAATATGTAGGACTGTGGTTCCGCGACTATCAGGACGGTCATGGCATCATGTACTATTATAACGGTGACCAGTATGACGGAACCTGGAAACTCGACAAACGGCAGGGTAAGGGCAAATACACCTTTGCCAACGGTGCTTACTACAACGGCGAGTGGAAGGAGGACATGAAATGGGGCAAGGGCTTCTTCGATTGGGGCGACGGCAGCACCTACGATGGTATGTGGGCCAACAACGTGCGTTCAGGCAAGGGTGTGAACAAATATGCCAACGGTGATGAGTACAATGGCGACTGGGAGGACGATATCCAGAACGGTCGAGGTATCTATAAATTCCAGAACGGCGACCGCTACGAGGGTGCTTACCAGCATGGCGAACGCACAGGCGAAGGAATCTTCAAGTATGCCAACGGGGATAAGTACACAGGCTCTTTCCGCGAAGGTGACAAGAACGGACAAGGCACATTCTCGTGGAAGAACGGTGATATCTATGTGGGCAGCTGGAAGAACGACAAGCAGAACGGACGCGGTAAGCTGACCAAGGCAACTGGGGATATCTTTGAGGGGAACTTCAAGGACGGTGTTGTTGAGGGCGAGGTGATTATTCATTTCCACGACGGCTCAAAATTCCGCGGCACCTATCACAACGGTAAGCGCCATGGGGCAGCCATCGAGGAGGATAAGAACGGTAACCGCTTTGAAGGAAGCTATAAGAACGACGAACGCGACGGGAAATACGTGGAGAAAGACAAGACTGGAAAAGTAACCGAAACAGGTACGTATGTCAATGGCATCAAACAGCGAGGCTCATAACGCTAATGTCTTAACACCTTAACTCCTTAAAAATTATTATTATGACAACGAGGAAGAAAGAGACTACCCAAAAGGCGACAGCCAAGAAGGCAGCGCCCAAACACATCGGACTGGTACAGAACGACGGCTATCTGGAACCGTTCGAAGAGGCTATCCGCGGCAGGCACGACCATGCCGTATGGAAGATTAACCAACTGACACGCAATGGGAAGAAATCGTTGGAGGACTTTGCCAGCGGGTATGATTATTTTGGCTTGCACAAGACAGCACGCGGTTGGGTGTTCCGCGAATGGGCACCGAATGCTACGGAGATCTACCTTGTGGGCGATTTCAATAACTGGGAGGAGAACGAGAAATACAAGGCCAAACGCATTGCAGGAACAGGTAACTGGGAACTGAAACTGCCCAACAAGGCCATGAAGCACGGCGACCTGTATAAGATGCATGTACGCTGGAACGGTGGAGAAGGGGAGCGCATCCCTGCCTGGGCACGACGGGTGGTACAGGACGAGAACACCAAGATTTTCTCGGCACAGGTGTGGAACCCGGAGAAACCTTACGAATGGAAACGCAAGACGTTCAAACCGGATAAGAACCCGCTGCTCATCTATGAGTGCCATATTGGTATGGGACAGGATGCCGAGAAGGTGGGTACCTACCGTGAGTTCCAGGAGAATGTGCTGCCGCGTGTCATCAAGGATGGCTATAACTGCATTCAGATCATGGCCATTCAGGAGCATCCCTACTATGGCAGCTTCGGCTATCATGTAAGCTCTTTCTTTGCCGCCAGCAGTAGGTTCGGTACGCCCGAGGAACTGAAAGAACTGATTGACACGGCACACAAGAACGGCATTGCTGTGATCATGGACATCGTGCACAGTCATGCGGTGAAGAACGAGGTGGAAGGCTTAGGAAACCTGGCCGGCGATCCGAATCAGTTCTTCTACGCAGGAGGCATGCATGAGCATCCCGCCTGGGACAGTCTGTGCTTCGACTACGGTAAGGATGAGGTAATCCATTTCCTCCTCTCTAACTGCAAATACTGGCTGAAGGAGTTCCACTTCGACGGCTTCCGTTTCGATGGTGTGACGTCGATGCTGTATTATAGTCATGGTCTGGGTGAGGCATTCACCAACTACGGGGATTACTTCAACGGCGGACAGGATGATAATGCCATTTGCTATCTTACCTTGGCCAATAAGCTCATCCATGAGGTGAACAAGAATGCCATTACCATTGCCGAGGAGGTGAGCGGTATGCCCGGATTGGCTGCTAAATTCGAGGACGGAGGCTATGGGTTCGACTACCGTATGGCCATGAATATTCCCGACTACTGGATCAAGACCATCAAGGAGCAGAGTGATGAGAACTGGAAACCCAGTTCGATATTCTGGGAGGTGAAGAACCGTCGTCCTGATGAAAAGACCATCTCGTATTGCGAGAGTCACGACCAGGCTTTGGTGGGTGATAAGACCATTATCTTCCGACTGATTGACGCGGATATGTACTGGCACTTCGCGAAGAAGGATGTCAACGGCGTGGCTGAACGAGGCATTGCTTTGCATAAGATGATACGATTGGTGACTGCCTCGGCCATCAACGGTGGTTACCTGAACTTCATGGGTAATGAGTTCGGTCATCCGGAATGGATCGACTTCCCACGCGAGGGGAACGGCTGGAGCTATAAGTATGCCCGCAGACAGTGGAACCTGGTGGATAATGAGGATCTGTGCTACCACTGGTTAGGCGACTTCGACCGTGAGATGCTGAAGGTGATCAAGAGTCAGAAGAACTTCCAGAAGACTCCTGTGCAGGAGATTTGGCATAACGATGGCGACCAGGTGCTGGCCTTCATGCGAGGCGACCTGGTGTTCGTATTCAATTTCTCACCCACACGTTCGTTCACCGACTATGGCTTCCTGGTTCCTACGGGCAGCTATGATGTGGTGCTGAACACGGATGCGAAGGAGTTCGGCGGTCATGGTTTCGCTGACGACAGTGTAACACACCTCACCAACTTTGATCCGCTCTATGTGGAGGATCATAAGGAGTGGCTGAAGCTGTATATCCCTGCACGTTCGGCAGTGGTACTGAAAAAGAATTAATGGTTTTGTAAACACGCGGTACGTTGAAAGATAACGTGGTTAAAAGCGGCAGGTCGTTGGTGCACATGGCCTGTGCGATAGTGTTCTTGATATTTACGTTTTGCTACCTGTATTTCTATCAGGCAGACATCCTTGCCGTTGAACAGCATCTGCTGTCTGGCGGCAAGACGTATTATGTGCCTTGGATAGGCGCCTTGCTCATCACCTTTGTGTTGTACCTGATCCACTTGGGAACCTACGGTTTGACGGGTTTGTACAAACGGGCGCATGCGCTTACTTATTTCCCTTCGTTGCTGATACTGACGATTCTGACGGGAATGAAGATTTCGGATGCGGGTTGTACGATGGGACACTGGCTGTTCACGGGTCCGTTCCTACTGGTGATCTATGTGTTTGTGGTCATCATGCTCAAGAAGTATCAGCCGTACGAACAGCCCATGAACGATATCGGTCCGTTCTCGCGGATGATGTGGGTGAACCTGCTCACCATGGCGTTGATGTTCCTGCTGGTGGGCGCCTTCAGTAACCGGGACGCCTTGTTCCACAGTAAGATGCGCGTAGAGACATTACTGAAGAAAGGGGAGTATGAGAAGGCATTAGAGGTAGGACGAAGGGCAAGACGTACTGATGCGTCGTTGTTCCAGCTGAGGGCCTATGCGCTGGCAAGGACAAACGGACTGGGGAGTCATCTGTTCGAGTACCCGACGGTGAGCGGCTCCAAGGCCTTGCTTCCCCGACAGGGTGCCTCCAGCACGGTGATGTATCCTGAGATGGAGATCAGACGGTTTGCCTCGACGAAGGCGGCAGATGACTATCGGTTGTGTGCCTATCTGCTGGACAAGGATCTGCTGAGCTTCGCCAAGTCGGTGTATAAATGCTATGATATCAAGTCGGCTAACCTTCCCAAGCACTACCGCGAGGCATTGACGCTCTATACGCACAAGAGTAATACACCGGTGGTTACCTATCATAACAGTGTGGCTGATGCCGACTACGAGGATTTCCAGAAGTTGGCACGGTCGGAATCTGACAAGCAGCAGCGGGAGAATGCCGTGAGGGATACCTACGGCAACACGTATTGGTTCTACTACTTCTTCCGGTAAAGTTCAAGGTGGTGGGTGATACACGCAGGGAGTTCTTCTTGGTAGTGCGTGACCATGATCATCGTTTTGTTCTTCCTTTGACAGAACGTCTCGATGATGTCCTTGACCAGACGGCGGTTGGTGTTGTCAAGACCGTGTAACGGCTCATCGAGGATGAGCAGACGGGGATCCTTGACAAAGGCGCGAGCCAGGAGGACGAGGCGCTGCTCTCCGCTGGAGAGCTTCAGGAACGTTCGTTCTTCCAATCCTTCCAGACCGAAAATTCTCATCCATTTCCTACAGATCTCATAATCCTCTTCCGTGGGCTTAACATACAGGCCCACCGAGTCTTTCAGTCCGCTAGCCACAATCCGGATGGCGGGCAGGTCCTTTTGGTAGGCACGATGCATCTCGGGCGACACATAGCCGATGTGCTTCTTGATGTCCCAGATGCTCTCACCTGTTCCTCTGGGGCGCCCGAACAGCGTAATGTCACAGGCGTAGCTCTGCGGGTTGTCGGCACATACCAGTGAGAGCAGGGTTGACTTCCCCGCACCGTTCTGTCCGCTGAGTGCCCACCGTTCGCCGTTGAGAACGGTCCAGTCGAGGTTACTGAGAATGATTCGCGGTCCGTACTGGATGGTTACCTTATTCATCTTGATAATCTCCTGCGGGGGATTGTCGGTTTCTTCGTAGGGAAGGTCGAGAATCTCCTTTCCCCGCTCTGCCGAGAGCACGCGGGTAGGGAAGGGAGGACGAGCGGAGAGGTATTCACCAAGTGTTTTCTTTGGTCCTACCTTCTTGTCGTGCACCTCTACTACATGTGTGATGAAATCAGGAATATCATCCACCTTCGACAAGACGAGGATGATTTGCAGGGCTTTCTCCTTCGATACCAGTACAAGCAGTTCCTTGAGTTGTTCGCGCGTCTCCTTGTCAAGTCCGATAAAGGGATTGTCCATGATGAGCACACGCGGTTCAGACAGCAGGGTTCGTGCCAGCTGGAACTTTCGCATCTCGCCGCTGGAAAGTAAGATGATATATTTATCGAGTAAGGGTTCGAAATGGAAGAGCTCGTAAAGATGTTGCTGTAAGGCGCGCCGTGCAGGTGTGTCCTCACCACTCATGCGGTAAGCCTCTTCCAACAGGAAGCCTACGGTTGGCGTCTCCTTGTCTATTTCCATGGCGTTCCACCGCTGCTGCAGGAAATAGGTGCGGTCGTTGTCCCCGCCGTAGTTGTCTTTGAACGTGATGTATTTGATGTTGTCGCTGGCCAGCGGCTTGGTGCTGGGAGAGAAATCGTAAGCAGGATCTTTCATGAGCAGCGGATGGGCGTTGGTGAGGATATCCACCAGCATGGATTTCCCCCCGCCATTTGGGCCTACGATGGCCAGATGCTCCTTGTCGAGCAGGTCGAAGTTCACGGGTTCTGCCATACGCCACATAGGGTGGCGCGTGATTCCGTTCTCGATATGGATGATGCGTTGCATGATGGGTTACAATCCGTTATTCACCTTTTCCTTGTTCTTGTTGATGAAATCCTTCCATCCACGGTAGTGCACATCACTCTCGGGCTTTCCCGCCTGCATGAAATGACAGTAGGCTGCGGCCAAGGCATCGGTAGCATCCATAAGGTGGGGCATGTCGTCCGACTTAAGATGAAGGAGTCGTTGCAGCATTCCTGCCACCTGTTCCTTCGAGGCATTACCGTTACCGGTGATGGCCATCTTGATCTTCATGGGAGCATATTCGTGGATGGGTACGCTGTGCTGGATGGCTGCGGCAATGGCCACACCCTGCGCCCTTCCTAACTTCAGCATCGACTGTACGTTCTTGCCGAAGAACGGGGCTTCAATGGCCATCTCGTCGGGCAGGAACTCATCGATAACGCCCGTGACGCGTTCGAAGATCCTGCCCAAGCGCAGGTAAGGATCATCCTCACGGCGCATGTCGATGACACCCATGGCCATCATCTCTGCCTTGTTACCCGTTACCTTGAGCAAACCGTAGCCCATCACGTTCGTACCCGGGTCAATCCCTAATATAATCTTCTCACTGCCCACTTCTTGCTTCTTGCCTCTTGCTTCTTGCTTCTTGCCTCTTGCTTCTTATCTAAGATACGGATTCATCCGCAGTTCGTCACCGACGGTAGTCTTCGGTCCGTGACCGCTCCATATCGTCGTGTCGGCGGGCAGCTTACCGATTACCTCCTTGAGGGTATGTCTCATGGCTGCATCATCGCCACCTTCGAAATCGGTTCGACCAATACTCATCTGGAACAGGGTGTCACCGGTGAAGGCCACCTTCTCTTCCTCGCAGTAGAAAGTAATGCCGCCAGGTGTGTGTCCCGGGGTGGCAATGACCTTGAAACGGTGTGATCCGAACTCAACGATATCATCAGGTGAGAGATAATTCCCAATAGGTGGTGTGTCCCGGTCATACTCCATGCCTAAGAAGTACATGGCCTGATCGTCCATGTGCGACATCAGGAACTCATCCTTCTTGCTCAGCTCCGGTCTCAGTCTATATTCATAATAAACCGTGTCGTTTCCCATACAATGGTCGAAATGACCGTGTGTGCAGAGCAGATGCTTAGGAGTCAAGTCGTTACCGTTGATGTACTCGATGAGTGATAACCGCTCGTCGTCGAAATAGACGCCGCAATCGATGATCACACATTCCTGAGTCTCGTCGCTGACTACATAGGTGTTCTCCTGATAAGGATTACATACAAAACGTTGGATTTTTAGCATATGATAGTTTGATTAATTTTACACTGGAACATATATAATGTGCTTCCCCTTGAACCACTCCTCGTTGAACCACATATCGATGTCGAGCACCTCGCAGATGCGCTTGAAGGGTTGGATCTCCGCCTGTACATCGCCACCTTTGAGTACGATGACGCCGTTGGGCAGGGAATTGATCTGGTCTTTTCTTGAGATATTCTTCTTCACAATCTTCATCAGGTCGGGCAGGGGCATGACCGCACGACTCACCACGAAGTCGTACATCCCCTTCTCCTCCTCACCGCGCAGATGTGCTGGATGACAGTTCTTCAAGCCAATGGCCTGTGCCACCTCTGTCGCCACCCGGATCTTCTTCCCCGTACCGTCGATGAGCTTGAACTCACACTCAGGAAAGAGAATGGCCAGGGGAATGCCTGGGAAGCCACCACCCGTACCGAAATCAAGGATCTTGGAGCCTGGACGGAAATGAATGGCCTTGGCAATAGACAGCGAGTGCAGCACATGATGCTCATACAGGTTCTCGATGTCCTTGCGAGAGATCACGTTGATCTTCTGGTTCCAGTCGGCATACAGGTCGTACAGCGCAGACAGCTGGTCTTTCTGCGTGTCGGTGAGTTCCGGGAAATATCTTAGGATGGTCTCCATATCATTTTGCGAGTATATGCTTCATGTCATTATCGTCCAGCTCCACCTTGATCTCGCCCATGGCGTGCGGAGCAATCTCAGAATCGCAGTAGATAAAGGTGATCTCTCCATTGTCCAGGATGAAGTTCTCCGTTACGTACGGGTCAATGCCCACAAAGAGTCCTTTTTCCTGGAGTCCTTTCAAATCTTTGACCTCATACTGCTTACACAGCTTCTCCACAATCAAATCCTCCAGTCCTTGCTCATAGCCGGGAACGAAGACATCACTCAGCTTCAGGATCTTGCCCGTCTCTGTGTTGATGTTCTTCACGATGGTTGTGTTCACCCCATGTGCGCCTCCTGCGAAGCTATACACCTCGGCGATGTAGTTGATGATACCCTTCCTGCCGTTCTCTACCTTGGTGTTGCATGAGTACTGGATACTATACGATGTGCCATGCTCCTTGTCCATGGCATAGAGTCGTCCGAAGTCTTGCTTGTAGTCGGTTGCATACTTGATGAGAAACGAATCCACGGCTTCCACAGCACTCATCTTCGAACCGCTGGCAGAGAGGTAGTCGGGCGTGAGAATGCCTGATCGCAGTAGGGTGTCGTTCACCGTTGCCGCGTTCTTGCCAGTAGCATAATGGATCATCAGATGTACCTCTGCCTGCGGCGAGGAAGCATCGCTGGTGAGTTGGATGGTGGTGTCTTTGACGATACGCTCGAACGCCAGCTCGGCCTCCGCTTCGTTGCCGTCTGTTTTACCACCACATGCTGTGATGATGCCCATCAACAGGATAGGCATCAGGGAAGAAAAGAGTAACTTTTTCATGATGAATCCGCTAAAACCTATGCAAAATTACAAGAATCATACGAAAACAGCAAATATTTTTCATTATATTTTAGAAAATGCGCAACTTTGGCTTCGCCGAAATTACTCACGTTCGGAAAAACTCAAATAAATTTGGTTTTTCGCTCACTTAATCGTAACTTTGCAGGCGATTTCAAATAACGCTCATAATTAGCAATCAAAACAGCGCATGCAATCCATATACGATATCCGTTTCAAAGCTGCCTTGTTCGACCTCGACGGGGTGGTCTTCGATACAGAACCGCAGTACACTATTTTCTGGGGAGAACAGTGCCGACGCTATCATCCTGAGGAGCCCGGACTGGAACACCGCATCAAAGGACAGACGCTTACGCAGATCTTCGACGCTCATTTCTCGGGCGATCTGCTGGAGGAACAGGGGAAGATTACCGAACGACTGAATGACTTTGAGTCGAAGATGAACTTCATATACGTTGCTGGCTTCCTCAACTATATCCAGCGTCTTCGACAGAAGGGCGTGAAAACAGCCGTCGTTACAAGCAGTAACAAGGTGAAGATGCAGGCGGTGTATGCTTCGCATCCGGAGTTCACTTCGCTCTTCGATGCGATTCTCACCTCGGAGGATTTTGCCGAGAGTAAACCGTCGCCCGACTGCTATCTGCGGGCTGCAGCACGGTTCGGCGCTGATCCGAAGGATTGTGTGGTCTTTGAGGATAGCTTCAACGGACTGAAATCGGGTAGGGCAGCAGGAATGTGCGTGGTAGGACTGTCAACCACGAATCCCGCAGAGAGCATTGCGCCGCTGTGCGACCTGGTTATTTCCGATTATCTGGAATCACAGACACTGTAAGAACTTCATATACTAAAACAATATCCTGACAAAACATGTACACACAGAATACTCCAGTTCATGTGAAGCTATGGCATCATGACTTCTGGCGACTGGCTATTGCGAATATGCTGCTCACCATGTCGGTATATATGCAGATTCCTGTGCTGCCCTTGTGGCTGGCACAACACGGGGATGCTATGTCAACGGGTTTGTCCATGGGGGCCTACGGACTCGGTTTGTTCGTGATGGGGGGCTGCTGTAACTATCTCGTTCAGCGCTATAGGAGAAACCACGTCTGTCAGCTGGCCATCCTTATGATGCTCGCCTGTATTGCCGTAATCTACCTGACTGTATGCGGACAGCTACCGATGTTGGCAGAGGGGATGGTGGCGCTGGTGGCGCGCTTCTGTCTGGGGGCTTCCTTCGGCTTGGCGCAGATGGTGTTGGTGAGTACGCTGATCATCGACGTATGCGAGTCGTTCCAACGCACGGAGGCAAACCATAGTGCCGCGTGGTTTGGAAGGTTTTCCATGTCGTTAGGACCGGTGGCGGCGTTGCTGATTTACCGTTATTTCAGTCTTGAATATGTTCTTTTATCATCGGGCGTATGTTGCTTATTATCAATGGTGTTGATACAACTGGTAAGCTTCCCTTTCAAGGCGCCTGAGGATAAGGTGTATAGGTTCTCACTCGACCGCTTTTTCCTGCCTTCAGGATGGTTGTTGTTCGCGAACTTGCTGTTGATAACCACCATCATCGGACTGCTTCTTTCCACTCCTTTGTCAAGCATGTTCTACGGGATGATGATGTGCGGATTCTTCTTCGCACTGCTGGCCGAACGGTTCGTCTTTGTGAATGCCGACCTGAAGAGCGAGTCGGTTACAGGATTGATCCTGATTATCGCCGCCTTGCTGATGATGCGACAGTCATCTGCACTGGTGAACAACTATATCCCACCAGTGCTCATCGGCTTTGCCATCGGTATTATTGGCTCCCGTTTCCTGCTGTTCTTCATCAAGCTGAGCAGACATTGTCAGCGCGGTACTTCCCAGAGCACGTTCTTCCTGGCGTGGGAAACGGGTATCAGCTTAGGACTTTTCCTGGGCTTCTCCTATCTTTCTAACCATATCTATCTAGTGGGGCTCATCATGGCTGTCGTGGCCTTGGTGGTATATAATTTCGTGACTCACCCCTGGTATATGCAGCACAAGAACAGATAGGTGACGACAAAAATGCAGAATACTTTGTTTTTTTCAAATAAATGATGTATTTTTGCAGTCGTAATGAAAACAATCATGAAAAGAATACTACCTGCCGCCGTGGTGATCATCGCCTTGGTGGTGCTTGCGGTTGTCCTGCTTACCTATGAGCGTGACTTGTTATGGAAGGTTCAGGAGATGAACCTTTTTCTCTATACAGGACTGTTCTTCAAGGAGATGATGGTAACGTCAGCGGGGTTCCTCTCGTATCTGGGAACCTATCTCACACAGCATTTCTACTATCCTTGGTTGGGGGTGTTACTGCTGTGCGGAAGCTGGGGATTGCTGGCATGGATGACCAAGCGGGTGTTCTGTATTCCTAATCGCTGGACTGTCTTGTTGCTCATTCCCATTGCCTTGCTGTTGATGACCGCTATCAGTATGGGCTATTGGCTCTATGTCATCAAGCTGAAGGGGTATTTCTGGACGGCTACCATCGCCACCATCGTCGTTGTTGCCCTGATGTGGGGATTCAAGAGCTTACCCCGTCGTCGTATTCTTGCTCCGTTGTTTCTTTTCCTGACCGTTCTTATCGGTTATCCGCTCTTCGGTACCTATATCCTTTGGGGCGTATTGATCATGGCGGTATGGTCGTGGCGATTGGAGAAACAGCGCTCAACAGCCATTGTCAACACGATCGTTGCCTTACTGTCTATCATCGCCATTCCGTTGTTGTTTTACCGTTTTGTGTATTACCAGACGAGTCTTTCGAACATCTACTGGACGGGTCTGCCCATCTTTAGTATGAACGCAGAAGGGGAGAAATGGTACTACCTGCCATATATCCTGCTGATGCTCTTCTATCTGATCATGGTCGTCACCTATCGCGAGGTGTGGTATAAGTCAGAACCCGCAGTTGTGAGTCATCGTCAGAAGAAGGTCGCCAAGCAACAGAAACGTACGTCTAACCTGATGTACTATCTGCCACAGACCCTTGTGCTGATAGCTTTGGTGTATGGTGTCTATCATTTCTGGTTCAAGGATGAGAACTTCCACCATGAGCTGGCTATGCAGCATTGTGTGGAGGATCTGGATTGGCAGGGGGTTCTTCAGGAGGCAGATAAACAGAAAGATATGCCTACTCGCTCTATCGTCATTATGCGCAACATCGCGCTTACCCGTTTAGGACGAGCCACGGATATCTATAACTATCCCAATGGCGACAAGCCCAGCAATTCCCCGTTCCCGATCTTACAGTCGAATATGATCGGTAGGATGCTGTACTACAACTACGGTGCACTCAACGAGTGTCATCACTACTGTATCGAAGAGGCGGTGGAATTCGGATGGAAGGCTCAGTATCTGAAGTATCTGGCCTGCTGTGCCATGCTTACGGGTGAAGAGGCGGTGGCCAGGAAATATTTCGGTTTGTTGCGCCAAACCCGTTATTTTGGTCAGTGGGCAGATGAATATGAGCCGATGAACGGTCGGAAGGATCTGTTGGAGAAGGCCGCTAGAACAGGCCCCATCTGTCACATGATGCACTACGACAACAGTGTGGGGTCCGACAGTGGCGGTCATGCTGAGAAATACCTGATGGGACTGCTGGCGCAGCTCGACTCCGACGATCCGTATTTCCAGGAGCAGGCCCTGTTGGCTGCCCTATGGACGAAGAACCCCAGACTATTCTGGCCTCGTTTCACACAGTATATCAAGCTCCATCCCAACGATCCGATGCCGAGAATCTTCCAGGAGGCTGCCTACCTGTTCTGTCAGATGGAAGATCGTCCTACTAATAACATGCCCTTCGATAAGGAGGTGATCAGCGGATTCGATGCCATTGTGGAAAAGTTACAGCAGTACGACGGCATGGATCTGGAGCAGGTGCGCAATCTGTTGTATCCTTCGTACGGACACACCTACTATTACGATTATTTCCTGATGGATCAATTGAACTATAACTAATCCTACAACCATGAAACATATCCGTTGTCTTGCTACAGTATGCTATATCACCGTCATCATGTTTCTGATCACGGCCTGTGGTCAACGTGTACCCTCACAATATTCACAGTCGGCTAACTATCCCAAGATCTATCCCGATTACGTTAATGTGACTATTCCTGTGAACATCGCTCCGCTGAGTTTTCAGATGGATCCCAAGAACGATGAGATGGTGGTGCGCTATTCGGTGGGTGATGAAGAGATCGTGTGTGGTGGTGATCAGGCTTGTCCTGGTATGAAGAAATGGTGCTATTTGACCGATAAGGCCAAGGGGGGAGCCATTCAGGTTGAGGTATATGCACGCAATAACGATCAGTGGACGCGCTTCAAGCCGTTCCAGATCTTCGTGTCACCTGATTCCATCGATCCCTATATCAGCTACCGTATTATTCCTCCCTCGTTCGTTGCCTACGAAGATCTGACTATCCGTCAACGTTGCTTGGAGGATTACAACGAGAGCGTGATCTACGACAATATGCTGTGCAGCGAGGAAATGAAAGGACAGTGCATCAATTGTCATCACTACCAGAACTACAACCCCAATAGGATGCAGTTCCATGCCCGTCAGTATCATGGCGGAACGTTTGTTTCCTATGATGGGAAAATGAAGAAGGTGAACATGCGCAATGACTCGATTCTCTCTGCTGGTGTCTATCCTGCGTGGCATCCCACGCTGAACCTCATCGTCTATTCAACCAACAATACATACCAAAGTTTCCTCACCATTGATAAGAACAAGATTGAGGTGTATGATGCGGCCAGCGACTTAATATTATACGATGTCGAACGTGATGAGGTGACGAATATCGAGAATGATAAGGATGAGATGGAGGTGTTCCCTTGTTGGACTCCCGACGGCAAGACACTTTATTACAGCAGTGCGCATCTGGTTTTGCCTGACTCCATCAAAGACAGGAGTTTTGAGGTTCTCACGCGGATGAACGAAGTGAAATACAACATCTATAAGAAGGAATTCGATCCCCAGACAAAACGATTCGGTCCTCGACAATTAGTCTTTGATGCTGCTGCAATGAAAATGAGTGCCACTTTACCGCGAGTGTCGGCCAATGGTCGTTATCTGATGTTCACCATGGGTGGACATGGTGTGTTCCATATCTGGCACCATGATGCCGATTTGTGGATACTTGATTTGCAGACGGGTGAGGCCCGTGCAATGAACGAATTGAACTCACCCGACACAGAGAGCTATCATTCATGGTCGAGCAATGGTAAATGGGTAGTGTTCAGCAGTCGTCGTGATGATGGTAACTATACGCGTCCGTTTATCACGCATATAGATGCCAATGGTAAGGGCACCAAGCCGTTTGAGTTGCCCAGCAAGAATCCCGACTACCACCGTCAGTTCCTGAAATCCTATAATGTCCCCGAATTCATGAAGGGGCCTGTCACCATCACGCCGCAATCCATTGCCGACGTGCTGAAGAAGGATGATGGGGTGACGGTGAAATACGTGAACAAGTAACTCTAATTCCCTTTCTCCAGCAGTTTCTGCAGACGTATGACTTCATCACGGTACTGTGCGGCCTGGATGAAGTCGAGGTTCTTGGCGGCTTGCTTCATCAGCTTGGTAGTATTGTCAATACTCTTGCGAAGTTGCTCCTGCGACATCTTCTTGACGATGGGATCAGCAGCCATATCCATGGAATCAGGTTCGATGTATGGACGGTAGGTGGAGGCACCCTTGTCAAGACCTTTACTGATATCCGTGCTCTGAACCAGTCCACCCTGACCGATGGCCTTGATGATCTGCTTGGGCGTGATACCGTGTTCTTCGTTATATTTCAGCTGCTTGGCGCGACGGCGGTTGGTTTCGTCGATAGTAAGCTGCATGCTCTGCGTGATGGTGTCTGCATACATGATGACCTTTCCGTTGACGTTTCGGGCAGCACGTCCGGCAGTTTGTGTCAACGACCTGTGTGAGCGCAGGAATCCTTCCTTGTCTGCATCAAGGATGGCCACCAGCGAGACCTCAGGCAGGTCGAGTCCTTCACGGAGCAGGTTGACGCCCACCAGTACATCAAAAGCTCCGGAACGAAGATCGCTCATGATCTTCACACGGTCGAGCGTAGCCACATCACTATGGATATAGTTCGCCTTGATATCGTGGTTCAACAAATATTCCGTCAGCTCTTCCGCCATGCGCTTGGTCAGTGTGGTTACCAGTACACGCTCCCCACGATGACAGCGGGTGAGGATTTCGTCCATCAGGTCGTCTATCTGATTCTCGCTCGGACGTACCTCAATCTCCGGGTCAAGTAAACCGGTAGGGCGGATCAGCTGTTCCACAACCACGCCCTCAGCCTCGTTCAACTCAAAGTCGGCTGGGGTAGCTGACACATAGATCACCTGGTTTACCAGCTCTTGGAACTCCTCGAACTTCAGGGGTCGGTTGTCGAACGCCGCAGGAAGACGGAAACCATACTCCACGAGGTTGGTCTTGCGGGCACGGTCACCTCCATACATCGCATTGATCTGCGGAACACTTACATGACTCTCGTCGATGACCAGCAGATAATCCTCGGGGAAGAAGTCGAACAGACAGTAGGGGCGTTGACCTTCCTCCCTGCCGTCGAAGTAGCGGGAGTAGTTCTCTATTCCACTGCAATGCCCCAGTTCCTTGATCATCTCCATGTCGTATTCCACTCTTTCCTTAATGCGTTGTGCCTTAATGGGATCTCCCATCTCGTTGAAGAAATCAATTTGCTTGACAAGGTCATCCTGGATAGCCCGGATGGCATGCTCGGTCTGTTCCTTGGAAGTGACGAACAGGTTGGCGGGATAGACTTGGTATTCATCAAACGAAGCGAGGCGGTGATAGGTAATAGCATCGAGTTCCTCAATGGCATCAATCTCATCATCCCACCAGGTGACACGCAGGACATGATCGCTGTAGGCCATGAATACATCCACCGTATCTCCTTTCACACGGAAATTGCCCCGTTTCAGTTCAATGTCGTTGCGCACATACAATGCATCAACCAACTGACGGAGGAAGCGGTTACGGTCGAGTGTCTGACCTTTCTTAATAGTGATCACGCTGTTGGCCATGGCCACCGGACCGCCCATACCATAGATACACGATACAGACGATACAACCACCACGTCTTTCCTGCCGGAGAGTAGGGAAGATACGGCGGAGAGGCGCAAGCGGTCAATCTCTTCATTGATGGCAAGGTCTTTCTCAATATATGTATCCGATTGCGGCAGATAGGCCTCCGGCTGGTAGTAGTCGTAGTAGGATACATAGTACTCCACGGCGTTATTCGGGAAGAATCCCCTCATTTCCTCGTAGAGCTGGGCAGCCAGTGTCTTGTTGTGACTCAGGATGAGCGTGGGCTTGTTCGCCTGGGCAATGACATTCGCAATGGTGAAGGTCTTGCCTGAGCCCGTCACACCCAGCAGGACCTGCGACTTATCGCCGCGGGCAATGCCGTCGCAAAGTTCCCTTATAGCCTCTGGCTGATCGCCCGTGGGCTGGTATTCTGATGTGAGTTGAAACCCCTTCATGATCGGTCTGTTCTGGTATTATCCGACAAAATTACTAAAAAAGACATAATCTATAGCCATTTTTTGCTAAAAATCTGTGGAGATGCTTTGTATTTCGTGGAAATATGTGTAATTTTGCACTCCAAATGCGAAATATGAAGAAGTTATTAATAGGCGTATGTGCTGCGTTGGTGCTGACAAGTTGTGCCAATGAGTTCAACAGAGTGTATAAAACGCAGGACTACAACTATAAATATGAATATGCCAAGGAGTGTTTTGCCAATGGCAAATACGTGAAGGCCATCACACTGCTTGAAGAGTTGGTGACTATGACAAAAGGCACCGACAATGGTGAGGAGTGTCTTTATATGCTGTCGATGGCGCAGTTCTGCAATGCTGATTATGAAGCAGCCTCCATGGGCTTTAAGAAGTATTATCAGAGTTACCCCAAAGGACGGTTCGCCGAGATGGCTTCTTACTATGCCGGAGAAAGTCTTTACATGAGTACGCCGGAACCCAGACTGGACCAATCTGCTACAGTCATGGCTATTACAGCTTATCAGGAGTATCTGGACATCTATCCTGATGCCACCTTGAAGCGGAAGGCGCAGGAACGGTTGTTCGATCTGCAGGACAAACTGGTGAAGAAAGAATTGCTCTCGGCTCAGCTGTACTACAACCTGGGGTCTTATTTCGGCAATTGCGTGATGGGCGGTTCCAACTATGAGGCTTGTATCGTTACTGCGCAGAACGCCATGAAGGACTATCCCTACAACTCTATGCGTGAGGATTTCGCCGTGCTCATCATGAAGAGCAAATACGAACTGGCGCACCAGAGCGTGGAATCAAAGAAGCTGGAGCGTTACCAGGATGCTGAGGATGAGTGCTACGGATTCATCAATGAGTATCCCGAGAGTAAGGAGCGCGCCACAGCTGAGAAGTATATTGCTGCTTGCAAGCGGTTTATTGGTGATCAGAGAGAGGAAGACTGATCGAGCTAATGACCGCAATTGGCAATACAAGAATGTAAAAAGGAAAGAATATATAATTAAGAATAATATGGATTACAAGAAATCAAAAGCACCCGTAAACACAGTTACACGTAACATCATGGATCTCAGTAAGGACACTGGTAATATCTATGAGAGCGTGGCTATCATTGCTAAGCGCGCGAATCAGATTTCCGTTGAAATCAAGCAGGATTTGAGTAAGAAACTGGCTGAGTTCGCTTCTTATAATGATTCTCTCGAGGAGGTATTCGAGAACCGCGAGCAGATTGAGATCTCACGTTACTACGAGAAGCTCCCGAAGGCCTCACTGCTGGCTACACAGGAGTTCATCGAAGGGAATGTGTATTATCGTGACCCGTCAAAAGACAACCAGGACTGATGATTCAACGTAAGCAGACCGTTTATTTGCTTCTGGCGCTGATTATCACGGTGATCTGCCTTTGTCTGCCTGTGGCAACACTTGTTCCTCAAGGGATGGGGGTGGATATGCCTATGTATAATCTCTGGGTGGTTGACGCTAATGGAGGGCACCGGTTTAGTGTGTGGGTACTGTTCGCTATCTTGCTCGTTACATGTCCCCTCGCACTTATGGCCATCTTCCTGTTTAAGAACCGAAAGGCGCAGATTAAATTATGTGTGGTAAATATCCTGTTTATGCTGTGCTGGTATTTGGTCTATGCCTTCCATGCCATCAATCTGGGAGATAAGCTGCACGCTTCATTCCAGTTGGAGTTCGCTGCGGGTTTGCCTTTCTTCGCGCTCATCTTCTATTTCTTGGCGCTGAAAGGAGTACGGGCAGATGAGGCACTCATCAAGTCGATGGACAGGATCAGATAGCAAGTTTCAAGTGACAAGTTTCAAGTTACAAGTGTGATTAGCTTGAGTGAAGAGATAAAAAAAGAGATTGCCGAATGAAGCAATCTCTTTTTTATTGTGATAAATGAATGGACTATTCTTAGATACCCAGAGCCTTCTTTGCACCGTCAGCAGCCTTGTCAACAGCCTCACCTGCCTTATCCTTAGCAGCGTCAACAGCGTCATTAGCCTTGTCAACAACAGCATCCTTAGCATCCTTAGCAGCGTCAACAGCAGCATCAGCAGCACCCTCGATAGCGTTGCCTGCAGCGTCAACAGCCTTACCAGCCAATGAAGCAGCGTCGATACCCAGACCCTTCAGTGCGTCGCCAGCACCGAGAAGAGCGTCAACAGTGTCACTAGGAATAGCATTCACGGTGTCGAGCAGACCAGCTACAGCAGCGTTACCAGCTACGAGACCCTTGATCTTGTCAGCATTGTCCTTCAGAAAGCCCTGAACCTTTGCCAGATACTCCTTGGCAATCTCCGGGTTCTTAGCGATGAACTCTGCAACCTTAGCCTTTACAGCCTCCAATGCACTCTGGATACCAGTAGCATCGGTAGCTTCTGACAACTGTGCAATCACTTCGTCTGCAGCAGCATTTGCCTCCTGCAGTGCTACTTCTGTTGAATCGATTGCTTCCTCAACGGGAGCCTGAGCGGGTTTGTTTGTACAACTTGCGAACATCAAACCTACAGCTGCAAGAGCCATAAAAAATACTTTCTTCATAATTTGTTGGATTTAGTTAATAAATAAAGATAAATATTTGGGCGTAAAGATACACTTTTTCCATTTACGTTGTATCACTTTTTTACAAGGTTTAACAAAAAAAGTGCATTATTCGTGTAACTTTTTGGATTTTGCGTATTTCGGAATCAAAAAAATAGCATGTCTGCAAGACACAGACATGCTATTATATAAATAGGTGGAGTGGGGATTACTCGCCCTTCTCCAACTTAGCCTTCAGTTCGGCCAGTGCATCAATATCACCGAGGGTTGTACCTGCAGCAACATTGTTGATCACGGGAGCCTCTTCCTTCTTAGCGGCACGCTTAGCACGAGGAGCCTTCTTGGTCTCTTCCTTAGCATCCTCGAAGGTGCGGCTGTGAGACAGGATGATACGCTTGGTCTCCTTCACGAACTCGATTACCTTGAACTCGAGTTCCTCGCCAAGCTGAGCCTGACTGCCGTCTTCCTTTACAAGGTGCTTCGGTGTGGCAAAGCCTTCACCACCTTCGTTCAGTGCGATAACTGCACCCTTGTCCATGATCTCTGTGATCTTACCAGCGTGAACGCTACCCGGAGTGTAGATGGTCTCGTAAGTATCCCAAGGATTCTCCTCAAGCTGCTTGTGACCGAGTGAGAGACGACGGTTCTCCTTGTCGATTTCGAGAACGACAACCTCAATCTCTGCACCTACCTGAGTGAACTCAGACGGATGCTTCACCTTCTTGGTCCATGACAGGTCGCTGATGTGGATCAGACCGTCAACACCTTCCTCCAGCTCAACGAAGATACCGAAGTTAGTGAAGTTGCGTACACGTGCGGTGTGCTTGCTGCCCACAGGATACTTGGTCTCGATGGTCTCCCACGGATCTTCCTTGAGCTGCTTGATACCGAGAGACATCTTGCGCTCCTCGCGGTCGAGGGTCAGAATAACTGTCTCTACCTCGTCGCCAACGTGCATGAACTCCTGAGCGCTGCGCAGGTGCTGGCTCCATGACATCTCTGATACATGGATCAGACCCTCCACACCCGGAGCGATCTCCACGAATGCGCCGTAGTCGGCAATCACAACAACCTTACCCTTCACGTGGTCGCCTACCTTCAGGTTCTCATCCAGAGCATCCCATGGATGCGGGGTGAGCTGCTTCAGACCGAGGGCGATACGCTTCTTGTCATCATCGAAGTCGAGAATAACCACATTGATCTTCTGATCAAGAGCCACAACCTCATGCGGATCGCTTACGCGGCCCCAAGACAGGTCAGTGATGTGGATGAGTCCGTCAACACCACCGAGGTCAACAAACACACCGTAAGAGGTGATGTTCTTGACTGTACCCTCGAGGATCTGACCCTTCTCAAGCTTACCGATGATCTCTCTCTTCTGTGCTTCCAACTCAGCCTCGATAAGAGCCTTGTGAGAAACAACAACATTGCGGAACTCCTGGTTGATCTTCACAACCTTGAACTCCATGGTCTTTCCTACGAATACGTCGTAGTCGCGTATGGGATGAACGTCAATCTGGCTGCCCGGGAGGAATGCCTCGATACCAAACACATCAACGATCATACCGCCCTTCGTGCGGCACTTGATGTAACCCTGGATCACCTCCTCGTTGTCGAGGGCGGCGTTCACACGCTCCCAGCTCTTGCTCAGACGAGCCTTCTTGTGTGAGAGAATCAGCTGACCCTTCTTGTCCTCTGCGTTCTCTACGTAAACCTCAACGGTGTCACCAACTTTCAGATCCGGATTGTAGCGGAACTCTGAAGAGGGGATGATACCATCGCTCTTGTAACCGATGTTCACGATTACTTCTTTTTTGTCGATGGAGATAACCTTACCATCAACTACCTGATGCTCACTGACCTTGTTCAGTGTGTCATCATAAGCCTTTGTCAGCTCTTCTTTGCTGACGCTCAGGCTACTGCCGTTCTCGAATTCTTCCCAGTTGAAGTCATCTAACGGCTGTACATTTTTTAAGTTAGACATAAAATGAATTAATAAATAAAATTGTAACTAATAAAGTGAGACTTTATGTTGTGCCTCGCGCATGACGCGCAAAGCGGCTGCAAAATTACTCATTTTTAATGAGATACGTGTGCTTTTCTTTCTGTAACAATGATGATTTATGGAATTTTAACAAACTAATGACGGTTACCTGCCCGTAATTGCCAAAATGCGACGGCGGCAGCGGCTGCCACGTTGAGGGAATCCACATGATGAGACATGGGGATTCGGGCTACATAGTCCGTTTCTTCAATCACCTCCTGAGGCAGACCATCACCTTCCGTTCCCATCACGATGGCCAATCGCTCTTCCTGCACCAACTGTGGATTGTCAATGGGAACAGAGCGGTCGGTCAACGCCATTGAAACGGTCTTGAATCCCAGGCGGTGCAGACTGTTCACGGGTTCGTCAAGCCAGGTCCAAGGAACCAGGAACACTGAGCCCATCGATACCCTTACCGCCCTTCGGTTATACGGATCACAGGAGTTGCGTGTCAGCAGAACAGCATCAATTCCCAAGGCTGCGGCAGAGCGGAAAATGGCTCCGATATTCGTGGTATCTACCACACCGTGAATTACCACCACACGTCGTGAATCCCTACATACCTCTTCAACAGAGTGAGGAGTAGGTCGTTTCATGGCACACAACACACCACGAGTCAGTGTATAGCCAGTAAGCGCCGACAACAGTTCCCGACTGCCTGTATATACAGGGAAATCGGCATTTTGTTCCGAACAAATACTGATGATATCTCTGGCATCTCCCTCAATGTGCTTCTTCTCGCAGAGCAGGGCCACCGGCTCGTAACCTTGGTTTAAGGCTACGCGTATCACTTTAGGACTCTCTGCGATGAAGATTCCCTTGTCGGGTTCTATCTTGTTGCGCAGTTGCGCTTCGGTCAGCGTACTGAACATCTCCGCACCTGGGTGGGAGAGGGAGGTGATTTCTATCAGGTTCATGGATTTAATGAATTGTGCTGCAAAAGTACTGCATTTTTCTTGTTTTTAGGAAATTGCATATACGTTTTTTGTGTCAAATGAGAAAAAAAACATCATTTCGCATGACTGTTTGGATTTTTTTGTGTATATTTGCGCTATCATACATGTACGTAACAAATCAATCTATTAATTATATGACAACATCTACTAACACAACAAGCACAAGGAATCCACAAGTGTATGCGGATTTCCTTGCTGAAATCAAGAAGTTTGTGCCTTCTGACAGAATCTATACAGATGAGTTACGAACATTAGGGTGGGGAACTGACGCCAGTTTCTACCGCCAGATACCCAAGGTGGTTGTAAGAAGTGAAGGCGAGGAGCAGATGGCCAAGATCATCCGCGCTTGTAACCAGTTCCATCTTCCTTTCACATTCCGCGCTGCAGGAACTTCCCTGTCAGGACAAAGTGTGAGCGACTCGGTATTGATCGTAGCCGGAAAGCATTGGGAACGTTATGAAATCGGTCCTGATCAGGAGACAATCCGACTGCAGCCTGGTATTGTGGGTGCCCGCGTGAACGAACTGCTTAAACCTTATGGTAGGGTATTCCCACCAGATCCCGCTTCTATTGGAAGTGCCATGGTGGGTGGTATTGTGATCAATAATGCCTCGGGTATGAACTGTGGCGTTCATGCCAACAGCGACCGTATGATGGTTAGTGCCCGTCTGATTCTGACCGATGGTACGGTGGTTGACACAGGCGATGAGAAGAGTAAGGAACTGTTCAGGAAGTCGCACCCGGAATTCATCAAGAAGATTGAGGACCTGCGCGATAGGGTTCGTGCTGACCAGGAATTGGCCGACCGTATTCGTTTGAAATACAGCATCAAGAACGTAACGGGTTTGAATATCCGTCCGTTGTTGGCATACGATGATCCGTTTGATATCATAGCACACTGTATGGTGGGTTCTGAAGGTACGCTGGCCTTCTTGTCAGAAGTGACCATGAAGACCTTGCATGATTATCCTTTCAAAGCTTCAGCCATGGTGTATTTTATGACCATGAAGGAGAGTTGTGAGGCAGTGGTGGCCATGAAGAAACTCAAGGCAGGTGATGAAGACCTGAAGATGAGTGCGGAGAACTTGATGGTGAAGAGTGCGGAGATGCTTGATTATAAGTCGCTGAGCTCTGTGGATGATCCCGTCTATCTGCAGTACCAGAAGGATGTGGATGCAGGGAAAATCCCGGGTGTGGAGCCAGGCGATTACCATAACCTGACCGCCATTCTGACGGAGACGAAGGCAGTGACTCATGAGCAGCTGCTGGAGAAGATCGACAAGATCAAGGAATGTCTCTCGCAATTCAGTCTGTATATCCCTGCAGAGTTCACCGAAGATCCTGCAGTTTATGGCAAGTACTGGGCAATACGTTCAGGTATCTTCCCCTCAGTAGGAGGAACCCGTCCGGTAGGTACTTCATGTCTCATCGAAGATGTGGCTTTCCACATCGAGGATCTGCCCGAAGCAACGGTCAAACTGCAGAAACTCATTGCCGACCATGGCTATTCGGATGCTTGTATCTACGGTCATGCGTTTGAAGGTAACTACCACTTCATCCTCAACCAGAGCTTCAAGAGCGAGAGTGAGGTGAAACGCTATGAGGAGATGATGCGTGCTGTGGCCCGTCTGGTGGTTGAGGAGTACGACGGCTCCTTGAAGGCTGAGCATGGAACGGGAAGGAACATGGCTCCGTTTGTGAAGTACGAATGGCGCGACAAGGCATACGAGGTGATGAAGGAGCTGAAGGCGATTTTCGATCCTGAAGGTCTGCTGAACCAAGGTGTGATCTTCAACGATGATCCCGAATGCTTCATCAAGTGTCTGAAACCCTTGCCAGTGCTTGATTTCGATTTCGACAAGGTTCCTGATGGAGGAAAGTACCTGATGGATCCTTCTCTTTCTACTGCCCGTGAGACGATTGAGCAGGTGAAGCGTGCCAATAAGTGTATCGAGTGCGGATTCTGCGAAGTGAACTGTATGTCGTGCGGTCTTACCCTGTCTTCAAGAATGCGTATTGCCGTACAGCGAGAAATCAGGGAACTGGAATCCACGGGTGCTGATCCGGAGCGCGCCGCCAGGTTACGTAAGCAATACAAGTATTATGGTGATCAGACATGTGCTACCGATGGTCTTTGTTCCACCTCTTGTCCTATGAAGATCAACACGGGTGAACTGACCCACCTGATCCGTCAGATGGACATGAACAACAACAAGATGGGCTATAAGGTAGGTGAGTTCGCTGCCAACCACATGGCCGGCATCAAGTCGGGCTTGCGTGTCGTGCTGGATGTGGCTCACTTAGGACATATCACCTTGGGACCGACACTGATGACAAGTATCTGTAGAGGTATGAACAAGATGGGTATGCCCCTTTGGACAACCGCCATGCCGAAAAAGCACCGCCAGCCGAAGAAGTCGGATCTTACCCAGTTCATCATCGAGAAGTCCATCCCCCAACCAGAGGAGGAGCATTCCCCACTGAAGGTGGTTTATTTCCCCAGCTGTATCAACCAGACCATGGGACAGTCGAAACGTGACGGTAAGATTCACGACCTTGTTGATGAGGTGATCCAACTGATGGCGAAGGCCGGTTATGAAGTGATCTTCCCCGAGGGTATGGAGAAGATGTGCTGCGGACAGATATGGGAGTCGAAGGGAATGCTCGACATAGCCGACCGTAAGAGTGCTGAGCTCGAAGAGGCCTTGTGGCAAGCATCCGAACAAGGGAAGTACCCTGTGCTCTGTGCCCAGAGTCCTTGTCTGCACCGCATGAAGAAAGTGATGAAGAAGATGAAGCTTTACGAGCCCGCAGAGTTTATCATGGAATATCTCGTGCCACGTCTCGACTTCCATCCTATAGATCGTCACATCGCCCTTCACCTGACCTGCTCGACTCGTCAGATGGGCGTTGACAAGGATATGATTGCGTTGGCCAAGCTCTGCTCCACCAATGTGTTCCTTCCTGAGGGCGTAGGCTGCTGTGGATTCGCAGGCGACCGTGGATTCACCTTCCCGGAACTCAACAAGTACGGCTTGCGTAAGCTTCGTCCGCAAATCGAGAAGAACCATATCGAGGTGGGCTATTCTAACAGTCGTACCTGTGAGATTGGATTGGAGACCAATACGGGTATTCCTTACATGAGTATCGTGTATCTGGTGAACGAGTGCACCACGAAGAAAGAGAACATCCTGTAAAACTTTAATTAAGTAATAAGAATATGAGTAAAACACCAACTCCCCACATCGGGGCGAAGAAAGGCGAAATTGCCGAGACAGTAATCATGGCGGGCGATCCGCTGCGTGCAAAACTGATGGCCGAACGCTTCCTGGAGAATCCCGTTCAGTTCAACAACGTTCGTGGTATGCTGGGCTATACGGGTACCTATAAAGGTAAGCGTATCAGTGTGATGGGCCATGGTATGGGTATGCCGTCAATCGGTATCTATACCTACGAGTTGTATAACTTCTACGGGGTGAAGACCATCATCCGCGTGGGTTCGGCAGGATCTATCAATAAGGATCTGCACATAGGCGACCTGGCCATTGCCATGGGCGCTTGCACCAACAGTAACTATGCCGACCAGTATGAGATGCCCGGTACGTTTGCACCCATAGCCGACTTCAGTCTTGTTCGTGCTGCAGCAGAGGCATGCGAGAAGTTCGGCTATAACTACAAGGTAGGTAATGTGCTGTCATCAGATGTGTTCTACGGAGAGAACCCGCATAACGACAAGTGGATCAACATGGGTGTACTGGCCGTGGAGATGGAGATTGCAGCCCTGTATATGAATGCGGCCCGCTCAGGAAACCGCGCGCTGGGCATCTGCACCATCTCAGACAACATCCTGACAGGCGAGGCAACAACGGCTGAGGAGCGTCAGAATAACTTCACCCACATGATGGATGTGGCGTTCTCACTGATTTAATACGTTCGTGGAACTGAAAGGAGGTAAGTCCGTTATCTGACATTCGTATGTTGATAACGGACTTATTGTGACAAGTAAAAAACAAGAATTATGGCTACAGTAGACGACAAGAAAGTTATCTTCTCGATGGTTGGAGTGAGCAAGACCATCCAGCAGAACCAGAAACAAGTGCTCAAGAATATCTACCTGAGTTTCTTCTATGGAGCGAAGATCGGTATCATCGGTCTGAACGGTGCGGGTAAATCCACACTGATGAAGATCATTGCCGGATTAGACCAGCAGTATCAGGGTCAGGTGGTGTGGAGTCCGGGCTATACCGTGGGCTATCTGCCGCAGGACCCTCCGCTCAATGAGGAGAAGACCGTGAAGGAGAACGTGATGGAAGGAGTACAGTATGTGTATGATGCGTTGGCGGAATATGATGAGATCAACGTGAAGTTCGGACTCCCTGAGTATTACGAGGATCCTGATAAGATGGATAAGCTGATGAGTCGTCAGGCGGAACTGCAGGACATCATCGACAGTACCGATGCATGGAACATGGATTCTAAGCTGGACCGCGCCATGGCAGCGTTGAACTGTCCTCCGGGCGACTGGAGTGTGAAGACGCTTTCAGGGGGTGAGCGCCGTAGGGTGGCACTCTGTCGACTGCTCCTCCAGAAACCGGATGTACTGTTGCTCGATGAGCCTACCAACCACTTGGATGCTGAGAGTATCGACTGGTTGGAACAGCATCTGCAGCAGTATGAGGGAACGGTGATTGCCGTAACCCACGACCGCTATTTCCTGGATGATGTGGCAGAGTGGATTCTGGAGCTCGACCGTGGCGAGGGAATCCCATGGAAAGGCAACTACTCCTCGTGGCTCGAGCAGAAGTCGCAACGCTTGGCACAGGAAGAGAAGTCTGCCTCTAAGCGCCGCAAGACGCTGGAACGCGAGCTGGAATGGGTGCGCATGGCTCCCAAGGCCCGTCACGCCAAGGGTAAGGCCCGTCTGAACTCCTACGAAATGATGCTCAACGAGGAGCAGAAACAGAAGGAAGAGAAGCTGGAGATCTTCATTCCTAACGGTCCGCGACTCGGTAACAAGGTCATCGAAGCAGAGCATGTGGCGAAGGCTTATGGCGAGAAAACGCTCTTCTCTGATCTGAACTTCATGCTCCCCCCGAACGGTATCGTGGGCGTCATCGGTCCTAACGGTGCTGGTAAGACAACCCTCTTCCGTCTGATCATGAATCTGGAACAGCCAGATGCCGGTACTTTCAGTATCGGTGATACGGTGAAGCTTTCTTACGTGGATCAGCAGCATAAGGATATTGATCCAGAGAAGACCGTTTATCAAGTGGTGAGTCAGGGGAACGAGACCATCCGCATGGGCGGGAAGGACGTCAATGTCAGGGCTTATCTCTCCCGTTTCAACTTCAGTGGAGCCGACCAGGAGAAGAAGTGCGCCGTGCTCTCCGGTGGTGAACGTAACCGTCTGCATCTCGCCATTGCCTTGAAACAAGAGGGTAATGTATTACTTTTAGACGAGCCTACTAACGATATTGATGTCAACACGTTACGGGCGTTGGAAGAAGGTCTTGAGGCCTTTGCCGGCTGTGCCGTTATCATCAGTCATGACCGCTGGTTCCTGGATCGTATCTGTACCCATATCCTGGCTTTTGAAGGGGAGGGTAGTGTATTCTATTTCGAGGGTAACTACAGTGAATATGAAGCCAACAAAGCCCAACGTCTCGGATTGGATGAGCCGAAGCGGGCACGCTATCGCAAACTGATGGAGGAATAGGAGATGCGGAAACAAGTTGTATATTTGGCTTCTTGCTTGATGATGCTTATGATGACAGCCTTGCCCGTCATGGCCAAGCATGCGAACTTCAAGGTTTCGGTATATGTCCGTGCCTATGAGGTACAGAAGATGAAGGACGCTGCGTGGCTGGAATCATCATGGAAGACCATCTCGAGTCAGCTTGATGTGGATAAGATTTACTTAGAGACGCATCGTGATATGCTGATTGTGGATGATGCCACCATCGAGAAAGCTAAGAAGTTCTTCCAGAAACAAGGGCTGGAGGTGGCTGGCGGTATTACCTATACGATTAATGAGAGGAACGACTTCGAGACGTTCTGCTATTCAGATCCTGAACATCGTAAGATCGTTAAGCACATCGCTGAAGTCACAGCAAAGCATTTTGATGAGTTCCTGTTAGACGACTTCTTCTTCACCAGTTGCAAGAGTGAAGTGGAGATTGCGGCAAAGGGTGATAGGACATGGACGGAATACCGATTGAATCTGATGAATGATGCAGCCAAGAACCTCGTGATAGGTCCTGCCAAGACGGTCAATCCCAAGGTGAAGGTAATCATCAAATATCCCAACTGGTACGATCATTTCCAAGGTCTGGGCTTTAACCTCGAGGACGGTCCGATGCTCTTCGACGGTATTTGGACAGGTACGGAAACACGTGATCCTGCCAGTGCTCAGCACCTGCAGAACTACCTGAGCTATAATATTATTCGTTACTTTGAGAACCTGCGTCCCGGTTATAATGGTGGCGGATGGGTAGATGCCGGAGGTATTCAGATGAGTATGGACCGCTATGCGGAACAGTTGCATCTTACTGCCATTGCCAAGGCTCGCGACGTGATGCTGTTTGCCTATAACCAGCTGCTCGACTATCCGTTGCGCGATGAGTATCGGGCTCCTTGGCAGGGAACAGGTACGAGTTGGGATTACGACCAGATGCGTGCTCCTTTCAAGAATGGTAACAAGACCGTTACACCCACCACAATGGCACGTATCGCTGATGTGGTGTTACGGCAAGCAGATCAGCTGGTGGGGAAGCTAGGGAATCCCATAGGAATACAGTCGTATAAACCCTTCCATTCCTTGGGAGAGGACTTCCTGCAGAACTACCTTGGTATGATCGGTCTGCCCATGGATATTCATCCTTCCTTTGCCCAGGATCAGGAAGTGATGCTGCTTACTGAACAGGCTGCTGGTGATGCAGATATCATGAAGAAGATAGAGCAGCAATTAAAGAGCGGACATGACGTGGTGATTACCAGCGGTCTGCTGAAAGCCATTCCCGAGAAGATTGCTCAGGTATGCGAACTGAGATGCTCAGACCTGAAAGCAATGGTGAACGATTTCGGCAGGTACGGGAAGAGTAACCGCGACATCCTGATTCCGCAGGTACGTTACCAGACCAACGACAGCTGGGAGGTGATCAGTGCGGGTCGTCCCTTGACAGGGGGTGTCTCTGGTTTCCCGATTCTTCATAAAGCCAAGTATGCCAATGCGTACCTTTATGTACTGACGGTTCCTGATGACATGGGTGGACTGTACGACTATCCTGCTGCTGCTCTTACGGAGATACGCAGGGTGATGAGTAAGGGGCTGGACTTCTATCTTGACGGACCGGCTAAGGTGAGCTTGTTCCTCTATGACAACCACACACTCATCGTGGAGAACTTCAACGATGAGCAGGTTGACGTGAAACTGGTGAGTACAAAGGATGAAAACAAGCGGCTGACGAACCTGGAGGACGGTCATGTCATTGAAGGTTCATTGGAGGACTATTGGGTAGGCTGGAACAGAAATCAGGCCATGAAGATTCCCGTTTCCCTCAAACCGCATTCATATATGGCGTTCAAGTATTAACATTGTATAGAATCTTAGACGACTGCTATAGTGGCAGTGAATAACCCCATGAAGAAAAACATTTTGCTGTTTGTCACCCTCACCTTGTCTGTGTCGTTATCTGCGCAGAAGGTGCAAAGAGACTCAACCGTTAATGTGCGCATTGGTTACTCCAGCGGTAATCAGAACACATTGGCGGGTGCTGTGGAGAAGGTTACAGGGGAACGGATCAACAAAGGACTCGTCACTTCATCCATCGAAGCACTGAGCGGTCAGGCGGCCGGTGTGCAGGTGACGACAGGTGGAAACCAGGAGGCTATGGTGAGTGCTGTGCGCGTTCGAGGAACCACCTCGCTGACGGGTGGTAACGACCCGCTGGTCATTATCGATGGTGTGACTTCCGACCTGGCGACGCTTTCCACCATCTATCCTGCCGACATCGAGAGCTTCACCATTCTGAAGGATGCTTCGGAAACGGCCCAGTACGGTTCACGAGGTGCCTCAGGTGTTATTCAGGTAGCTACGAAGAAAGGCAGACAGTCGCAGTTCCATATCAGTTTCGACGGTACGGTGGGCTTCGAGGATATCTACAAGCATATCCACATGCTCAATGCATCCCAGTTCCGTCAGGCCGCCACACAGCTCGGACTTGACTATATCGACAAGGGGGCGAACACCAATTTCAGTAAGACGATTGAGCGTACCGGTTTTGTGCAGAACCATCATATTGCCTTCGGCGGTGGTTCTGAGACGGCTAACTATCGTGCTTCTGTGGGTGTGATGGAACACAAGACGGTGATCAAGACCAATAACTACCGAACATACATTGCCAAGCTCGACATCTCCCAGCAGGCTTTCGAGAATCGTTTGACCGTTGACCTGGGTCTCTTCGGTTCTCTCCAGAAGAATAACTATTTGCCTTTCCAGCAGAAACTGTTGTATTCTTCAAACACCTTCAACCCCACCTTTCCCGATGGCGTCAACAATGACGGAACCTACAGTCAGGTAACCGATGCACTCTGGATCAATAATCCCAATTCGCTGCTCACCATGAAGCAGGACGAGGACAACGGACATTTCAATGTTCACCTGAATGCAACCTATAGTCTGCTGGAAAACCTGAAACTGCGGGTGTTCGGTTCCTACAGTTACAACACGGTAAACAACTCCCACCATTATCCTACCATTGTATGGAGCCACGGCGAGGCCTATCGCGGAAACGACAAGAGTGAGGAGTCGTTGGGTAATATCTCGCTCGACTATAACCTCAAATGGAAGAATTCTTCCCTGAACCTGATGGCACTGTTGGAAGAGAGTCTGGAGAAGGGAACAGGTTTCTACACTACCGTGTCGAACTTCTCCACCGACGCCTTTGGCTATGACAAGCTCTCTGCAGGCTCAGCCCGTCCTTGGGACGGAACCGATTCCCATTACACCGATGCGCACATGGAGTCGTTCCTGCTGCATGCCCAGTACTCTTTGTTAGACCGGTACACGATTACTGCCAATGCCCGTGCCGATGCATCGTCGAAGTTCGGAAAGAACAACCGTCAGGGCTTCTTCCCATCAGTAAGCGGCGCATGGGTAATCAGTAAGGAGGAATGGATGAAACGTCTGCCGTTCATCAACAACGCCAAGCTGCGTGTAGGCTACGGCCTCTCTGGTAACCTGGGAGGCATTGGTCCTTATAACTCCATGCAGCTCATACAGCCCAACGGCGTGGTACCCGTGAACGGGGCCCTTGTCACCACGCTGGGTATTATCCGCAATGCCAATCCCGACTTGAAATGGGAGGTGAAGCGTACGTTCAACGTGGGTCTTGACCTGCTGTTATGGGACAGTCGTATAGCCCTCACCATTGACCACTACCATTCCAAGACCACCGACATGCTCTATGTCTATGATGTGCCCGTGCCGCCTTTCACCTATGACAAGCTCTTGGCCAATATGGGCTCGATGAAGAACAGCGGTCTGGAGATTGGCTTCGGTATTACACCGCTTCGTACCAAGGATATGGACCTGACCATCAACATGAACTGGAGCGTTGAGCGCAACAAGCTGCTCTCTCTCGACGGTGATTACAACGGTCAGCACCTCACTGCTCCCACAATGACGGGCATCTCGTCTCTTTGGGGACCAGGTTTCCATGGTGCATCCGATGTGGTGATGCAGATCGTAGGACAGCCCCTGGGCGTGTTCTATCTGCCCCATTGCAATGGTCTGGTGAAAGATGATGACGGTTCGCTGTACTATGATGTGACCGACGGGAAATCCATCTGCGGACAGGCCACGCCCAAAGCCATGATGGGTTCGAACATCGCCTTCCGCTACCGTCAGTGGGATCTCACCATACAGATGAACGGTGCTTTCGGTCATAAGATCTACAACGGTACGAAACTGAACTATATGAATATGTTGTCGTTGCCCAACTACAACGTGATGCAGGGGGCGCCTGAGATGAATATCCAGGATCAGACCATCAGCGACTATTGGCTGGAAAGGGGCGACTATGTGAATATCGACTACCTGACCGTTGGCTGGAACGTTCCGCTGCGCACCAAGTATGTGCAGGGGTTGCGATTGGCCGCGTCTGTGAATAACCTTGCCACCATTACAGGGTATAGCGGACTGTCACCGATGATTAACTCCAGCGTCATCAACGGTACGCTGGGCATTGACGACAAGAATGTCATTCCTCCTTATCGCAGTTATACCATGAGTCTTAGTATTCAGTTCTAAGGAAATAAATTGGAAATATGATGAACAAGAGATATAAGAAACGCCTGTTTGCCGCATGGATTGTTTGCTGTGGGTTATGCAGCACATCCCTCATGTCGTGTACCCTCGACGAGAGTCCGCGCGACCAGATTCCTGAGGAAGCGGCTTACCAGACAGCCACCTCTCTCTTCCAGAACACCGTGGCCACCTTGTACACCTACATAGGCGGTTCCGAAGACGGACAGGGATTGCAGGGCACCTGTCGTGGTATTTACGATTTGCAGACATTCGGCTCCGACGAGGCCATGCTGCCTACACGAGGCGGCGACTGGTATGATGGCGGTCTGTGGCAAGACATGTACCGTCATTCCTGGAGCGCCGGGCACGACCTCCCCAAGAATGCGTGGCTTTATCTGTATAAGGTCATCACCCTCTGTAACCGCTCGTTGGAACAGATTGAGAAGCATCAAATCCTGCTCTCAGATATCGATTACAAGGGTTATATGGCTGAGGTGCGGGCGCTCAGGGCCATCTATTACTGGTATCTGCTCGACCTCTTCGGTAATGTACCCATCGTCACCTCATCCACCGTTTCCATGCAAGAGGTGAAACAGTCGTCACGTGCTGAAGTCTTCTCGTTCGTCGTGAAGGAGCTGCAAGACACACGTCCGTATCTGTATTGGAGTTACAGTCAGCAACCAGGCGACCACTACGGTCGTGTCACCTATCCTGTGGCTACCTTCGTACTTGCGAAGCTTATGCTCAACGCCGAGGTGTATAGCGGTAAGCCGCACTGGCAGGAAACCATTGAGTACTGTAACGAGATAGAGAATATGGGGTATAGACTGGAGAACGACTATTACAGGAACTTCACCGTGTATAACGAGTACTCCGTGGAAAATATCTGGACCATTCCCATGGACAAGGATCTGTACACCAACCAGCAGCAGAACCTCTTCCGCTCGTACCACTACCGTCATGCTGCCGCCTATGGCTTTACCGGTGAGAACGGCTCTTGTGCCACGCAGAAGGTACTCGACATCTTCGGTTACGACTCAGACGACGAGGATGTGCGTTTCTCCTTGAACTATTGGGCGGGAGAAGTGTTAGACCTGAATTTCGAATTTGTAACCGACAGAACCGGTAATCATTTGAGATACTATCCTCGCGAAGTGGCCATGGACCTGAGCGGCAATCCGTTTGTAGAAACAGCCGGTGCCCGCATGAAGAAATACGAGGTGGATAAGAATGCCACGAAAGACGGGAAGCTCATGGATAATGATATTGTGTTGTTCCGTTTCGCTGATGTCCTGCTGATGCGTGCCGAAGCCAAATTCCGCCTGGGAGGTGCAGCCTATCAGTATAACGGTGAAGGACCAACGGCACAGGACGACTTCAATGCCATTCGCGAAAGGGTGGCAGAGAATCCCCGTGAGCTCACCCTTCAGAACCTGCTGGACGAGCGCCTGCTGGAGCTCTGCTGGGAAGGCTGGCGCCGTCAGGACCTGATTCGCTTCGGACAATACAAGAGTCTTTTTGAAGGTGATGCCTATACCTCCAAGGTGGACGAGAGCGACGGTCATACCCGTCTTTTCCCCATCCCTGCAGTCGTCATTGCCACGAACCACAACATCGTACAGAACCCCGGTTACTAAACCATAGGGTGGAACATCATCAACTGACAAGGTTGTCATGCAAAATGCCAGTTTGTCAGTAAAATACCCCATAGGCACATTTGTTGCATCTATGTTGGTGAGACCGCTCAGAAGCGGTTCCCAATATAAACAAATGTTTCACTTAAAGTATAATTGGAGGTATTGATTATGTTACCAGTAATGTTTAAAAACAGTTGGTTCCCAACATTATTTGACGATTTTCTGAACACTGACTTCATGCCTCGTGCCAACGCAACAGCACCTGCAGTCAATGTCAAGGAGAGTGACGAAGCTTATACCATGGAGGTAGCTGCTCCGGGCATCAAGAAAGAATACTGTCGTGTAAGCATCAACGACGAGGGTAACCTGTCCATCGCTATTGAGAACAAGATGGAGCACAAGGAGGAAGATAAGCACAACCATTATCTGCGCCGCGAGTTCTCGTATGCAAACTATGAGCAGAGCTACGCACTTCCTGATGATGTGGAGCGTGAGCATATCTCAGCCAAGGTTGATAACGGTATCCTTACCATTGTTCTTCCGAAGATGAAGAAGGAAGAGAAGAAGATGTCGAAGAGCATCGAGGTTGCATAAGCGCAAGCCATACGCTCGTTAGTTATAAAAACGCCCAAATCCCTACAAGGATCTGGGCGTTTTCGTTTTCTTGTATTCTTAGTCTTGTTTACTTGTTCTTTTCGCGAATATGTTCCTCGTATTCAGCCAGTTCACGCTCACCGATATGAGCCAGTCCGTAGTGCTCATCGTGCTGTGAGAAGTCAAGTCCAACCTTTTCACTGTATGCGGATACACGCATAGGAATGAGCATGTCAATCAGTTTATAACCCACCCAGCTCATGGCAAAGGTATAGATAAATACGATGACAATGGCTAACAGGTGGAAGAGGAAGATGACAAAGCCATCCCAAGTACCAGCAATCAGTCCTTCCTGGATAAATACACCCGTCAGCACTGTACCGAAGATACCACCAGTACCGTGTGTGGGGAATACGTCAAGCGCATCATCGATTCTGGAATGTGAACGCCAATAGACTGCGATGTTACAGATCAGTGTGATGACGAAGGCGATGAAGATGCTCTGTCCTACGGTAACATAACCTGCAGAGGGCGTGATGGCCACCAAACCAACCACACAACCTACAGTTGCTCCCATGGCCGAAGGCTTACGTCCGCGCAGACAGTCAAAGAAAATCCATGTCATCATGGCCGTTGCCGAAGCAGTATTGGTGTTAAGGAACGCCTTGATGGCCTGTCCGTCTGCATGCAGTGAAGAGCCTGCATTGAAACCGAACCAACCCAACCACAACATGGCAGCTCCCAACAGAACGAACGGAATATTAGCAGGTTCACTCTTACGCGTCTCAGCCTTCCTTCGTCCGAGGAAGATGGCACCGGCAAGGGCAGCCACACCACTCGAGGCATGTACCACAATACCCCCGGCAAAGTCGATAACACCCCAACGACAGAAAAGTCCTTCTGGATGCCACGTCATATGAGCCAGCGGACAGTAGATGACAAAGAAGAAGAACATCATAAAGAACATATAGGCCGAGAAGCGCACACGTTCAGCAAATGATCCTGTAATCAATGAGGGTGTGATGATGGCGAACTTCATCTGGAACAGGGCGAACAAGGCCAATGGTATAGAGGCACCACCTAAAATATTACCTGCTGGGGTGGTATAAACGGCACCGCCCACATTGTGGAACATCGGGAATGTCAACGGATTACCGATAATACCGCCGATATCGTCGCCAAAGCACAATGAGAAGCCGATGGCCACCCATAATACGGAAATCAGTCCCATAGCGATAAACGACTGTAGCATGGTGGATATCACGTTCTTTGCTCCTACCATGCCACCATAGAAGAACGACAAACCAGGTGTCATCATCAGCACGAAGATGGTGGCAGTGATAAGCCACGCCACATCTGCTGCTGAAATAACCGACCAATCACACTCAAATGTAGGCTCGCCTACAAACACACCAATAAGGGCAATCAACGTCATTGCCGCCATCAGGATTACCCAACGTTTCTTTACTTTCATATCTTTTTTGATTATTGAATTGACATCTTTCGGATGCAAAAGTAATACAAAAAGAAATATGAATCACAAAGAATACGTCACTTTGCAATAGAAAATAAGCAGATGCTTACACTTTGAATAATAAGATGTTGATAATTCTACAGATTGTAAGGAATTAGTTCAATTTACCTATCAGTTCTTTTATTTGTTTATTTGAACAGATACTGTGCGAACTCGTGCAGTGATTTACGCCATACCTGCCACTCATGGTCGCCAGGGTAGGAGTTGAACCGTACTTCCACGCCCCCGTCACGCATCTTCTTCACGATGTTCCGTGTATGCTCAATGCGCGGATCCTGCTCACCGCAGCTCACAAAGAACACATCCAGCTGCTTGTTGAACGCTTGCGTGTTGGTAAGGATGCCCGGTACCTCTTTCTCCAGATCAAAGTTCGAAGCACCCTGAATACCGCCGAACATACCCGTGGAGAACACACCCACGTTGGCAAACACCTCCGGGGAGCGCAAACCGATGTAGAACGACTGTCCACCACCCATGGAGAGTCCGCACATGGCGCGGTACTTACGATCCTTCTTTACGCGGTAGGTCTTCTCCACAAACGGAATGATATTCTCAACCATCTCGCTGCGGAAAGCCTGCATACCCTGCCAGCTGTAACCGCCGCCGAATCCACCGTTACGAGAACGTACATTACTGTTCGAGCTCACCACGATCATGGGTACTGCCTTGCCGGCAGCAATCAGGTTGTCCATGATCTGTGCGGTACGTCCCTGTTCCATCCATCCGCGATGATCCTCACCGCCACCATGCTGGATATACACCACGGGATAATCCTGCTTACTCTCATTGTAGCCTGCCGGTGTATAGACCATCAGCGGGCGCCACGACTCATCCACCTTACTATAATAATATACGGTGCGCACCTCGCCGTGCGGCACATCGTGGATCTCAAAGTCATCCATGCCCGCTTCCTGGATCTCAATGGCGCTCGACCACCTGCTGCAGCCGTAGAATGTCTGACTGGCAGGGTCGGCCACCGACACACCGTCAACAATCAACGAATAGTAATGGTAACCCGGCACCTGAGCGTTGGTGGTCACGGTCCACGTACCGTTTTCCGCCTTGTTCATGTCATATTTCGTTCCGCAAAGGTCAATCTGCACCTGTTGCGCCTGTGGGGCGTTCACGCGGAACATCACACGGTTGTCAGCTAACACCCGTGGATACGAACCACGGTTGATGTTGGTCACTGGTGAGTAGGAACCTTCCGGGAAACTCTCCCTCTGGAATCCCTGTGCTACACTCTTTGTGCAGCATACAACCGTAAGCATAACGGTCAGTATGAATGGGGTTGTCTTCATGATATGCATCATTCTTGGATGGTTTACCTGTTATTTGTTATAACCGCTTTCAGGGTTTTCGTAATTGCTGATAGGAATCCTGAACTTCATCATCTCGTCGAGATTATGAACGGGATGCTCCATATCCGATGGGATAGGACGGTGAGAGAAGGTCTGGAAATAGAGCAGACAGGCATCACGCCACCACTCGCTGTCGCGGACCTGGATGCGGAGCTTGCGCTGTACGTCATCAAAGCGCTGCGTGTCAATATAAGGCGCCATAACATCCCAGATCTTCAGGAAACGACGTGCCTCTTGCACACCATCGTCATACTTGTGGCACAGCTCGTCCCAGAACGTACGCCCGCTCTTCATCTTAAAGTCCCAAGGCACATGATGGAACCATACCAGCACTTCCTCCGGACAGGTGTTGATGTCGTTGTAGAGCTTGCAGAGTTCGTCGGGATACTGCTTCACATTACCTGATCCTTTCGTCGTGCGGTCAAAGCCCATACCGATGCTGTCGGCCTTATGGTAGTAGGGTGGGGTCCAGTCGGCCCTCAAGCCGCGTGGAGCATACCAAGGCTCAGGACCGTAATGGTGCCCTCCAGCGAAGATATGATGAATACCTAATGGCATCATGTAGTTCACGCAGGCCTCCCTACTGGACATCATCAGGTCAACAAGGGTTCCCCAAGGTTCCCCGTATCTTGCCGGATAGAGGGCACTACACAGATTTGATCTGGTAGCGGGATGCTTATAATCTGAAATAAGATTCCATGTCTGTCTGAGCCACTCATAGGCAATATCTGCCGACCTCAGATTGGGGTTCCAAGCCAGACGACCGAAGGCGTACCAGTTGGCCTGTGCGAAGTGGTGACCGCACCAGTTCACATCATCGCCGATGTTCGCCACGCCAGCCATGGCCTTCAGACTGCCGGGTTTCACGAACGAGAAGAACTCCTGCCACATCGGGGCGAGATAAACCAGGTGGTTGGCGGCACCCAGGTACTCCTGCGTAATCTGGAACTCCACCATCATCTGCGTCTTCTTCATGGCAGTGAACAGCGGACTGTACGGCTCCCTTGGCTGGAAGTCAACCGGACCGTTCTTGATCTGGATGATGACATTGTCGGCAAACTGTCCGTCGAAGGGCATGAACTCCTCGTAGGCCTGGTTGGCACGGTCGCTGCTCTGGGGATTATACACGAAGGCCCGCCACATCACAATGCCCTTGTGCGGCTTGAGTGCAGCAGCCAGCATGTTCGCACCATCAGCGTGCGTACGCCCGAAGTCCTGCGGACCCGGTTCCCCCTCAGAGTTCGCCTTCACCAGGAAGCCACCGAAGTCGGGTATGAGCTTGTAGATCTCATTCACCTTGTTCTTCCACCACTTGATGACATTCGCATCAAGCGGGTCGGCAGTCTCCAGTCCGCCCACCTTGATGGGCGAGGCGAAGTTGATGGACAGATAGACGCGAATACCATAGGGACGCAACTGGTCGGCAATGCTCTTGGCCTTCTGCAGACTCTCGGTGGAGAGTGCCTCAGGCTTGGCGTTCACATTGTTGAGCACCGTACCGTTGATACCCACCGACGCATTGGCACGGGCATACATCTTCATCCGTTCCGGCGTGGGGTTCAGGAAGATGCTCTTACCCGCGAAACCACGCTCCACCGTACCGTTGGGATTATCCCAGTGGTTCAGGATACGCAGGTCGTAGAAGGGCTTCTCCGTGATATCCAGATGGTCCATGGATTGATCAAAATAAACCCCGTTCTCGGATATCTGCTGCAGGCGCAACAAGTGATAGGCTCCGTAAAGCAACCCTGCATCGTTCGCAGCCGAGATCACGGTCTTTCCCCCCTGACTCTTGATGGTGTATCCATCTTTGGGCAGGCCCTTCTGTCGTTTCAGTATCACCGGTCCGCCTTGCCAGTAGGCTTGCAGCTCGGTCATGGCCGTACCCTTGACTCCTGTGATTGTTGATGTTGTTTTAGCCGTGTCGAAGCGTAGCCACAGTCGACTGCCGTCTTCTCCACTTGTGGCAGCGTAAATGCATCCCGCAAATAGCAGGACGAGTGCTGAGATTAGCGTCCTTTTCATTGTCAATAAATTAGTAATTCTTCAAATCATCTACAAAGATACGTAAAAAATAGCAGTGTAGCGAACTTTACCGGCAATATTAACAAATATTCTATTTCAGTGTACCGTTATATCCATCTTTTTTCGTACCTTCGCACCGAAATTCTGAAATAAACATTTCAAACAAATCATATGTCCATTAGAAAACTAATCTTATGCCTGTTTGCAGCAAGTTCGTTGCAGATGCATGCTCAGTATCTTGAGCACCTTTACGACTACATCGAGAACACCTCAGTCTTTGAAGAAAACCAGGAAGAAGGTCATGCCTATTATCAGGCCAGTCAGCAACTCTCGCTCAACGGTAACTGGCGGTTCTTCTTTGCCAACACCCCCGAGGAAGTGCCGCAGAATTTCTTTGCCACGAACTTCAAGGACGGTAAGTGGCGCAACATCCCTGTGCCCAGCAACTGGGAGATGCACGGCTATGGCGACCCGCAGTTCCGCAATGTGCCTGCCCCGTTCAAGGCCAATCCTCCTTACGTGCCCAGAGAGTATAACCCCACCGGCGCATATAGGAAGACCTTTACCATTCCCTCGTCATGGAAGGGACAGCAGATATTCCTTCGTTTGGAAAAGACACAAAGCGCTTCTTTCGTATGGTTGAACGGTCATCAGGTAGGTTATAACGAAGGCGGTCAGGAGCCTGCCGAATACGACGTAACTCCTTATGTACAACCTGGTAAGAACCTTTTGGCTGTATGTGTACTTAAATATAGCGACGGCTACTATCTGGAAGGTCAGGACTACTGGCGCCTGGCGGGTATCTTCGATGATGTGACGCTCTATGCCACGCCCAAGACGCGCTTGTTCGACTGGTATGTAACCACCGATCTTGACGACCAATACAAGGATGCTACCCTCAAGGTGGCTGTGGATGTGAAGAAATACGAGGACGCTCGTGGCTCCTACGCCGTGCGTGCCACCCTTACCGATGCGAAAGGTAATCAGGTGAAGCAGCTCACCACCGATCCCTTCACGATGGAAGGGAAGGGAAAGAAGACCGTGGAGCTGTCGTCGCTCATCACCAATCCCGACAAGTGGACTTGCGAGACGCCTGTGCTCTACCAGCTGAAACTCGAGCTGCTCAGCGAATCCGGACAGGTCATGCAGCAGATCAGCAGTAAGATGGGCTTCAAGGAGACCGAAATCCGCCATCAGGTGTTCTACCTGAACGGTAAGCCCATCAAGATCAATGCTGTCAACACGCACATGCAGCACCCCGATATGGGACACGCCATGGACGAAGCCACCATCCGCAAGGATATGGAGATACTGAAACAGCACAACTTCAACGCTGTGCGCACCTCACACTATCCTCCCGTGAACAAGTACCTGGAGCTAGCCGATGAGTATGGTCTGTACATCATCGACGAGGCTGGTACCGAAGCTCACGCCACGGAGTATATCTCGAACGACCAGCGTTTCCGCGGGATGTACCTGGAGCGTGTGCAGAAGCTGGTGTTGCGCGACCGTAATCATGCCTGTGTGCTCTTCTGGAGTGCGGGTAATGAGAGTGGCGAAGGCCCGCTCATCACCGAGGTGGTGAACGAAGGCAAGCGCCTCGACCCCACACGCTATTTCATGTACGGCGGTAATGCCTATGCCCATCCCGGCGAAGATATCATCGGTCCGCGCTACCCGACACCTTACGAGCTGGAGATGAACACCGCCATGGTGCCCGAGAGCGAAGACCCCCGTCCGTCGTTCATGGACGAATACCTCTCTGTGGCCGGTAACGCAGGTGGCGGACTGGATGAATACTGGTCTGCCATCCGTCGCCATCCCCGATTGATGGGTGGTGCCATCTGGGATTTCGTCAACCCCGGTCTCACCGAGCATATCCGTCCTCTGAAAGACAGCTCTCCTTTCAACACCCCCGTACACCTCATGGGTAATGCCAAGGTGGAGAAAGGCGTGTTGCACCTGAGCGGGCACGATGAGTGGGTGGAAGTGTACCGCAGTAACAATGTGGAGCTGTCGGGCAAGGCCCTCACCATCAGTTTCGATGTAAAGCCCGGTAAGCTGAGCGGCACCTACGAGGGAGCCCCGTATATCACCAAGGGAAACACCCAGTTCGGTGTTGTTCAGAAAGGGAACGACAAGCTGCAGTTCTATCTGCACTCGGGTGTGAAGCACACGCTCGACGTTGATCTGCCCGACAACTGGATAGGCAAGTGGCATCATGTAACAGCCACCTGGGACAGCAAGGAAATGAAACTCTACATCGACGGTGAGCTGAAAGGCACTGAGAAGACTGCTGCAGAGCCTGCCATGAACCGTCGTGGACCCAGAGGTGGAGGCGGTGGCGAACGCGGCATACTCAGCAATTTCCCGTACCCCATCAACATCGGTAGGTTTGCCGGTAATCATGCCCAGGACCCCCAAACCATCCTTACGGCTGATGCCGAGATGGACAATGTGGCTATCTACAACCAGTGTCTGGCCGATGGCGAAGGAAAAGCCGACGATGCTGTGCTCTACCTCACGTTCGATGGTAATGGCGACGAAGGCACCTTCTTTACCATTGGCGGTAATATGCGTACCTATGGCTGTATCTGGCCCGACCGTACGGTGCAGCCCGAGATGAAACAGATGAAGTGGACCACACAGCCCATCAGCTTCCGTCTGCTCAATGCAGAGACGGGTGAGGCAGAGGTTACCAACCGACTGTTCTTCACCGATCTCTCGCAATATGCCACCCATTGGACTCTGATGGCCGATAATCAGGTGTTGGAAGAGGGCGATATCCAGCTCTCCACAGCGCCGAACCAGAAACAGATCATCAGGATTCCTTATCATAAACCTTCTATCGTACCGGGAAAGGAGTATCGTGTCACCATTACCTCCATGTTGAAGAACGATGAGGTGTGGGCAAAGAAAGGTCATGAGGTTGCATGGGATCAGCTGGAGCTCTCGTCGTGGAACCTTCCTGCACCTGCAGAGAAGCTGTCTGCAAAGAATCTGCGTATGCAGCAGGACGACCAGCAGATCACGATCTCGGGCAAGGGTTTCTGCTATGTCATCAGTAAGGAAACCGGTAACCTGGAGCAGGTGGAGATCGAGGGAAAGCCTGTACTCATGGCGCCCCTCACGTTCAACCTCTGGCGTGCTCCCACTGCCAACGAGTTCGACTCATGGGATGCATTCCGTGTCAATGGCGGCTATGCTGAAGGATATGGCAACATGATTTCCACCTTGTGGTATTCCAAAGGAGTGAACCAGCTCAGCATCCGTCCTTCACATATTGAAGTCACGCACAACGACCGCGAGACAACCGTTACCGTGAATCAGCTGGTGCAGGTGGGCGCATCATCCTATGGGGCTCTCGACCTGTATATCCAAGGTGTGCAGCTGTGCGGATTCAACCTCGACTATACCTATCATTTCTACGACGACGGTACGGTTAAGATCGATAACCATCTCAGTCCGCAGGGCCGTCTGCCCGAGATGCTTCCCCGCATTGGTTTCACCACCTCTGTAGCGAACGATTTCGATGCCATTACCTGGTATGGTCGCGGACCCGAAGAGAACTATCCCGACCGTAAGACGGGCTATCAGGTGGGCGTTTGGACCAAGACGGTGGCTGATATGTACGAGCCCTACCTCCTGCCGCAGGATCATGCGCTGCGCACCGAAAACCGCTATGTCCGCCTGTTGGACAAGGAGGGCAGGGGAGTGCAGATATCCATGAACGAGCCCTTCAACTTCAACGCCTATTCCTTCACCACTGATAACCTGACGAAGAGTCAGTTCACCTATCAGTTGCAGCCGCAGACCGACCGCTACACCCTGAACCTCGACTACAACACCACGGGTGTTGGTTGCACCTGCGTCTATGTGCTCGACGAATACAGGGTAAAGCCGGAATCGTACAACAGGGTAATCACCATCAAGCCCTGTGGGAAATAAGGGGGAGCCACCCCTAGCCCCTCCCAAGAGGAGGGAGACTATGAAAGAGGATGAGCAATCATCCTCTTTCTTTGTATCCGTTTGATCTGGAAAATCCTTGTTCGTTTTGGTTCTCTACGAATTAGACAAATTAGACGAATTCTTTTCCGTTTTGGTTCTGAAAGAAATTATCATAATTATCATAATTATCCCAGAAATATATTCTTCCTTTTATCTCACACAGAAATCACTCTAAGTTTGCAGCGTCTAAGAAAAAGATAGAATATTTTTTGCTTAGTAAGGTCCGATTCCCTACCTTTGTTGTAAGAAGGAGGAACCGGCCTGCTGGAGAGGGA